>ERZ779632.594-NODE-594-length-19483-cov-8.445234_pt1 | contig 19483 bp, 21 predicted proteins | sample MGYA00514194_ERZ779632 | MGnify/ENA primary metagenome ERZ779632 (study PRJEB29562, sample SAMEA4376704) | mouse gut metagenome | isolation source: Cecum | study: EMG produced TPA metagenomics assembly of the A DSS colitis mouse model was used to assess the...
GATGATGGGGTTCTTGCACCGCCAGCAGTGGGGGTAGGAGTGGACGATGTCCTCGGAGGCGAACAGGGCGCCGCTCTCCTTCATATCGGCCAGGATAACGGGGTTGGACTCATCGGTTTTCATCCCGGCATACTTTCCGGCGTAGTCGGTGTGGCGGCCCCGGTCGTCCACGGGGACCACCATGTCGATCTTATAGCGCTTACAGGTCTCGTAGTCGTCCGCGCCGAAGCCCGGGGCGGTGTGGACGCAGCCGGTGCCGGAGTCCATAGTGACGTACTCGGCGGTGCAAAGCTGGGAGGTCTTGTCCAGGAAGGGGTGCTGGGCCAGCATATACTCAAAGTCAGAGCCGGTGAAGGTGGCGACGGTCTCATAATTCTCGATGCCGCCCACCTTCATCACCTTGTCCCGCAGGGCCTCGGCCAGGATATACATCTCCCCGTTGTCCGCCTTTACCAGTACGTAGCTGTCCCGGGGGTGGAGGGCGATGGCCAGGTTGCCGGGCAGGGTCCAGATGGTGGTGGTCCAGATAAGGAAGTACATCTTGGACACATCGCCGTACTGTCCCAGCTTGCCCTGGTCGTCCTTCACCTGGAACTTCACGTAGACAGTGGTGCAGGGGTCGTCCTGATACTCGATCTCCGCCTCGGCCAGGGCGGTCTCGTCGTGGGGGCACCAGTACACCGGCTTGAGGCCCTTGTAGATATAGCCGTTCTTATACATGGCCCCGAAAATTTTCACTTCCTCCGCCTCGAAGGAGGGGGACATGGTGAGGTAGGGGTTCTCCCAGTCGCCAATCACGCCCATCCGCTTGAAGCCCTCCCGCTGCACGTCCACATAGTGCTGGGCGAACTCGTGACAGGCGGTGCGGAACTCGGGCACCGACATGGCCTTGCGGTTGAGCTTGTTCTGCTTGATGATGGCGGACTCGATGGGCATGCCGTGGTTGTCCCAGCCGGGGATATAGGGGGTGAGGTAGCCCCGCATGGCGGCGGCGCGGGTCATGAAGTCCTTGATGGACTTGTTCAGGGCGTGGCCCATGTGCAGCGCGCCGTTGGAGAAGGGAGGGCCGTCGTGGAGGCTGTAAAGGGGTTTTCCTTCATTCTTCTTCAGCAGCTCGCGGTAGAGGTCCATCTCCTCCCAGCGTTTCAGCATGTCGGGCTCCCGCTTGGGCAGGCCGCCCCGCATGGGGAAGTCGGTCTTGGGCAGATTGATAGTCTTGTTGTAATCCATTTATGTGTTCCTCCTTTTATGGTAAGTGGTCAGTCTTTGTTTTCAAAGGAAAATAGTATGGCGCCACAGCTCCGGCAAATCGTACCGGAGTACTGGGGAAGCGCGGAGAGGGCTTGGGGCGAAAAAGCGGACTTGGTGTGGTCTCCGACGGGACGCAGACGCACGGCATCCTTTGGCCGTTGGAAATTTTTCAATTTTTCCTGTTCGGATGTCCACCACAAGTAGCCACGCGGGGAATACACGGCTCCCGGCTCCATTTCCTTTCCACAGTTTGGACAGTTCATCCCAGGCTTCCTCCTTAAAAGTAATAATCCCGCCGCCAGCGGTCCCCATGCAGACTGTCGCAGGACGCCTCGTCAATGTGCCACTCCTCCGCCTCGCGTTTGAGGACAAAGCGGTATTTTTGAAAATAGCTGTAGCATTGGGCGCTGTGCCCGCCGCGTTTCGCATCCTCCACCAGATAGCGCACATCCGGGTCGGACAGGTCAAAGGGTATGCTGTCCTTGTCGGGGACCAGCTGCACCACAGCCTTTCCGGCGCTTTTCATGGTAATAATCATCTGACAGCCAGTATTCACGCAGTTGAACGAGGAGGGGAAGTGCTCTGCGTGGAGACAGTCCCGCCGCTGGGCAATCATTTTCTGCGTACAGTGGGGGTCCAGCAGGGCGGCGAAGCGGCGCTTCATCTCCTCTTTCCAGTCTTGGATGTCGGTAAATTCCCTGCGCACGCCGTCCTTAAACTCGATAACCTGCCCCTTTTTGCACAGGCGGGTGTACTGCGCAAAACTCTTATTCTCCATGGCCGCCAGCTCCCGCAGCAGGGCCGTCAGTGTCTGGGCGGCTTCCTCCGCTGTGGACCGGAATTTTTCCGGGGTGTCCCGCGCGACAAGCTTGACTGTCATAACCACACCCCCTCAGCTCACCAGGACGATCCGGTCCCGGGCGGGGAAGTGGATGTTCAGGCCCATTTTCCACAGGGCGAAGTAGCCGTGGAAGGGGTTTTCCTGTTCGGTGTCGTACATGGGCCACTGGAGATAATGGGACAGGTCGTAGTCGCAGCCGATGTGGTACAGGGCCTCGGACATCAGCCCGATATCCTCGCAGCCCTTCTGGTATTCCAGCTCCTCCTGACACCACTCGGTCAGGTCGTCCAGGTCCACCGTCTGGATGCCCTCTCCGGTAATCCACGCCTGGCGGACCTGTTCCTCAAAGTCTCGGCCCTCCTGGCCGGAGAGAAATTCGATCTTCGCGTCCTCGTCCAGGGGCGGGTCCTCGTCAAATTCCTCCACATAGATGCGGTTGATGGCCTTGACATAGGTCCGGGCAGCGTCGATGGCGGCCTGTTTGTTCTCCTCCGAAAACCGGGCGAAGAAGTAGGCGGCGTAGGCGGTCTGGCCGGTGGGGGTGGTGCTGGTGGCGGTATCTTTGCTGGCCTCGTCAATCTCCAGCAGTCCCTGGAGCATGTCCAGCCCCGGCTGGCCGTAGAGGGCCAGGATGGGCCGCAGGCGCTCCAGATTGCCGCCCCGCAGGTCCTGAATCAGGAAGGGCGGCACCGCCTCCATCTCCAGGTCATACTCATGCTCCTCGAAAATTTCCTTCAGAAGCGGATCCTGCTGGATCGGCTCTATCCAGCCTTCGGGCAGATATTCCCGGCATTCGTCTATGGTCATAGCGGTCTCCTCCTTGTATCACGATGTGGCCCAGTAGCCCAGCACCTGGGAGAAGTCCCGGTTTTTCAGGTCCTCGGGCCGGATCAGGATGTTCAGCGCGCCGAACCCGCCCAGGTACAGGTCCATCTCCGGAAACTCCCCCGCCGGGAAGTCAGTGAAGTCGTCGCGGAGCTGGAACAGCAGGATGTCCCAGGCGGCCCGCTCCTCGTCGTCCTCCCGGATGTCATACTGCTCGAAATAGGCGTAGCCCCCCAGCTTGCAGCCCCCGGACTCGATTTGGTCACGGACGCGGCGCAGGGCCTCCCGCTCCTCATCGGTCTCGTCCCGCAGCTCGTAGGGCATGAACTCCTCCGGCTCCGCCCCCGGCAGGCGGCGCTCCAGCTCAGCGGCAAAAAGATCGTCGAAGCGGAAATCGTTGTCCCCAATCACATCCTGGACCACCGGGCGGAAGGATATCTTCAGCGGATGGGCGGGGATGCGCCACAACTCGGCGCGGCCCTCCTCGATGTCCTTCAAGTCAAATTTGTGGGCGGGCCGGGGCATGTTTTTCTTGCTGGCCTCCTCCCAGGGAACCGCCATCTTGGCGGCGCACTCCGCCTCGGTGACCGAGCTGTCCACTTCCTCATAGTATACCGCTTTCCAGCCGCTCTGCTCCTCGCACTCCCCGTCGTAAAAGCCAAAGCCGCCGTCGGCGTCAAAGTCGGAGGCGAAGAGCTGGAAAATCCCCCGGTCAGGGAAACCGTCCAGATGGGGCATTTGGGCAAAGTTGATCTGGGCGCACAGCCACAGCTGGCTTCCTTTTTCGTCGGTGGGGATTTCGCCGTCCCGGGGCACGTAAGGGACCCCGCCCAGGTGGCTGTCCGCAATCCCGAAGGGCTCTTTGCTGAACTCCAGATAGCAGGCGGGCCGCTTGCTTTGCTCCTGAATTTGGTTGACAATCTCCTGGCACAGCTGAATTTTTTCCAGATTAGTCATCTGTATCCGCTCCTTTCCCAAAATGAAAACGCCCCTGTCTCTGCAAAGAGACAAAGGCGCGAACCTCTGCGGTACCACTCTTCTTGCCGGGGCGTGAAAGCCCGGCCACTCAAGATAAGCCCGGTAACGGGGGCGTCCGGAGGGGCTTACTGCGATTCGGCCCTCAGCTCCAAGGTGATGTTCACCGTCCCCTCCCGTCCGCCTTGCACCAAACGGCGGCTCTCTTCGCGTCTCGGGGGCGGGTACTCGTCCTTTTCCGCGCATGTTCCATATGTGTTCCATATCTTATCCGGTTTTTGCGGGGCTGTCAAGAGGAAAAGTGGACAAATCCGGTTATTCCGCCACCAGATTCTGGTCCAGCACGCCGTCCACATAGTCCTTCTGCTCCTGGGTCAGGGGGGAGAAGGGGGGCCGGGGCATGCCCACTGGGCAGCCCTGGCGGGCCAGCTCATACTTGATGGCGGGGATCAGCCCCACCCGGCACATAGCCTCCATGCAGTTGTTGGCTTTATGCTGGAGCTCCAGCGCGGCGGTACGCTCCCCGGCGTTGAAGAGGTCAAAAATTTTCTTATAGTGAGGGAGCATCATATTAAAGGTACTGCCGATGGATCCGACGCAGCCCAGGGCCTGTCCGGCCACCATGGTCTCATCGTAGCCGTCAAAGGCGATCAGGTCGGGGTTCAGGTTCAGGACGCGCTCCATCTGGAACAGGTTGTAGTTGGTCTGCTTCACCCCCAGAATCGCCCCGCTGCGGAAGAGCTGGACGTAATCCGGGTCAGCGGCGCTGAACTCCTTGTGGGTATTTCCGGGGAAATTGTAAATGAGCACCGGCTCGCCGGAGGCCTCGGCGATATCGTAGTAGTAGCGGCAGATCTCCTTGGGGGAGAAGCCGTAGTAAAAGGGCGGGGTGGCGGCGGTGAAGTCAAAGCCCATGGCCATGGCGGCTTTGGCGTAGCGCGCCGCCTCGGCGGTGGAGATGGCCCCCACATGGGCGATGAGATTGGTCTTCCCCGCGAAGGCGGAAGCGGCCTGAAAGACCTCCACCCGCTCCCCCTCGGTGAGCAGGAAGCACTCCCCGCTGCTGCCGCCCACAAAAAATCCGGCGGCGCCCTCCTTCAAATTGCGCTCCATTACCCGCTGGAGGGCTCCGCCGTCTATCCTCCCGGCCTCGTCATAAGCGGTGATGCTGGCGGAGTAGATGCCGCCCAGTTGTTTCTTTGGTTTCATACCCATTCTCCTTTTCGTTGAAAAATCAGCGGTTCAGCTTCCGCAGAATCTCCTGAAACCAGCCGGGCAGAGGGCATTCCAGCTCCACTGTTTTCCCGGTGGAGGGGTGGACAAACCGCAGCCGCCGGGCGTGGAGGCACTGCCCCGCCAGACCGGGGACCGGCTTTTTCGCTCCGTACACCGTATCCCCCAGGAGGGGATGGCCGATGGAGGCCAGATGGACCCGGATCTGGTGGGTGCGGCCGGTCTCCAGCCGGCACTCCACATGGGCATACCCCGGATACCGGGCCAGAACCGACCAGTGGGTCACCGCCTCCCGGCCGTTTTTACGGTCGATGGCCATTTTTTTCCGGTCCACCGGGTGCCGGCCAATGGGGGCGTCCACCGTGCCGCTGTCCTCCTTCAGCCCGCCCACCGCCACCGCCTCGTAGGTCCGGGCCAGAGAGTGGTCCTGAAGCTGAGCGGCCAGGGCCAGGTGGGCCCTGTCGTTCTTGGCGGCGATAATCAGGCCGGAGGTGTCCCGGTCGATGCGGTGGACAATACCGGGACGCAGCTCGCCATTGATTCCGGACAATGAAGCTCCACAGTGGTATAGCAGCGCATTGACCAATGTGCCGTCCGGATGGCCCGGCGCGGGGTGGACCACCAGTCCCACCGGCTTGTTGACCACGATCACGTCGCCGTCCTCATAGACCACATCCAAAGGGAGCTTCTGGGGGGCCAGATCGACCGCCTCCGGGTCGGGGAGGGCCACCGTCAGCACCTGTCCGGGAGCGGGTCTGTGGTTTTTCCGCACCGGCGCTCCGTCCAGGGTGACGCCTCCCCGCTCCAGCAGCTTCTGGGCGGCGGAGCGGGTCAGCTCCGGGACAAGACGGGAGATCAGGGCGTCCGCCCGCTCCCCGGCCCGATCAGCGGTCAGTGTCAGCGTTGTCATGGGTGTCCTCCTCGCGGGGCTCCAGCTTGTCCATCAAAAACAGATAGTAGAGCCCGGCGGAAATTCCCCCCACTACCACGCAGATATCCGCCACGTTGAACACCGCGAAGTTCATAAACAGCACGTTGAACATGTCCACCACAAAGCCCCGGAAGGCCCGGTCAATCAAGTTGCCCACCGCTCCCGCCAGCAGCAGGGTAATGGTCAGCTTTCCCAGGGGGTGCTTAAACAGCCCCTTCCACAGGGCGGCGGCCAGCACAATGGACATAACCAGGGAAACCAGCGCCAGGGCCCAGGTGTGATCTGAGAAGATGGAAAAGGCCGCTCCGGTGTTGGTCACATAGGTCAGGTCCAGAATGTAAGGGAGGAAAGGGACATGTTCCCCCAGGGGGATTCTGGTCATCACCAGATACTTGACCAGCTGGTCAAGAGCCACCAGGACCGCGGCGATCAGCGCGTAAATCATGGAAAGGTTCTCCTTTTTACAGTCGGTTTTTCCGCAAAAGCCGGATATCGTCCCCAAAGAAATGGAGAACGTGAAACTCTCCGTCCAGACGGGAGGCGATCTGGGGGGCGTAACGCTGGGCCGCCTCGGGCATGGTCAGGTTGGAGGAGATCACGGTGCGCCGGTCCGCCACCAGCCGGGCGTTCACCAGCTCATACAGGGCGGACTGGGTAAACTGGGTGGTCAGCTCGCTGCCCAGGTCGTCCAGAATGAGCAGGTCGCAGTTGAGATAGCGGCGGGTCTCGTCCCGGGCATCCAGGCCGTCGGGGCTGTCCCGGAGGAATTTCCGGGCCTCAAACTGGGCGAAGATGTTTCCCGCTGTGTCGTAGACAACGGAGAACCCGTTTTCCGACACGGCGCGGGCAATACAGGCGGACAAAAAGGTTTTGCCCAGCCCCGGGGCCCCGGTGAGAAACAGGTTTTTTATGGCGAAGCGGCCGAATTTGGTGGCGTAGTTCAGGCACACATCGTAGACCAGCTCCATGTTGCCGCGGGGAGAGGTCCCCCGGCCGGGGTAGGGGGTCTGGCTGTAGTAGTCCAGGCGGAAGGAGTCGAAGGACTGCTCTCCCAGGTCCAGCAGTTTGGACAGCTCCTTAATCTGTTCCTGGGCGCACAGCTCCCGCAGGCAGCGGCACATGACCGCGCCCCGCCAGCCGGTGTCCTTGCACAGGGGGCAGGAGGGCCGGTCGTCCAGAGCGTCCTCCGGCAGGCCGATGGCGCCCAGAAGGACAGCCCGCTCCCGCTGAAGCTTCTGATTTTCCTCCCGCACCGACCGGACGGCGCTGACCGGATCCCCGCCCTGCCGGAGGGCGGCGGCCACCAGACCGGCCATGGTGCCCTGAATGCGCCGGTCCAGCCGCTCCAGCCGGGGCTCCCGGGCGTAGACCTCCAGCCGCAGCCGCTCGGTCCGCTCCTGCCGTTCCCGGCGCAGCCGCTCCAGGCGCTGGACCGCCCGGCGCTGTACGTTGGCGTCGTATGGCACTTAGCTTCCCTCCTGTCTCATCTGTTCCATCAGCCGGCGCACGCGCTCCATATCCTCCCTGGCCCGCTGCTCCTGGGCGGCGGGGGGCGGGGGAGGCGCTTTCTGCCCCCCGGCCCGTACCGGGCGGGGGTCGCGGTCGCCAGCGCGGATGGCGGCGGCGGTGCGCAGCCCCTTCTCGTGCCAGTGGCGCAGGACGCCGTTCATATAGCTCCAGTCCATGGACTGCTTTTTCAGCACGGTCCGCTCATAGGCCATGCGGATAGCCTCGTTGTCAAAGCCCATCTCGTCCCAGGCGGCGATGTAGTCCTTCTCCCGCTGGACCAGGGGGCGGGGGGAGATGTCCAGCAGGCGGAGCACCTCGCTCTCCCGGCCCCGGAGATGGGTGAGCTTGGCGATGTGCTCCTCCGCCCGCTCCATGGTGTCGATTCCCCGGCGGGCCCATACAAAGCCCTCCCTTTTGATCTGGGACAGGAAGGGTTTGCGCCCTGGGCCGTATTTGCGGGAGACCTCCTCCACGCACCAGCCCACCAGCATGAGGATCACCTCGGCGGGGAGGGCCAGGTGGTCATAGAGGGTGTAAAGGCCCTTTAAATCGGAGGCGGACAACCGCTTGCCCAGCCGCCGCTCCACCTCGTCCGCCAGGGCGGGAAACATTGAGGCCTTGTCCGCCAGAGCCTGGGTCACGTCCTCAGTGGTGTATTCCGGGGGCGGGACCTCCGGAGCGGGGGGCTCCGGGGGGGCGGGCAGCTCACTGGGGGCCAGTCCCTGGGAGCGCAGCTGCTCCAGCGCGTTTTGCAGCCGCGCGTCCGTCCAGTTCAGCCGGTCTGTCCCGCCGCGGCGCAGAAGCTGGAGGTACAGCAGAGCGGCGTCACCGCTGTCCAGCTTCAGCAGCCGGTCTACCGCCTGGCCGGTCATGGCCAGCACCTCGCCGGGCAGAAATGCCTGCGGCATAGCCGCGCCCCCTCTCTCAAAAATCTGTTCCCCTATTCTACAACAAATTCGCTCCCGCGTCCATCCTTTTTCAAAACTCTCATCTCTGTTCGCCGCCTGTTAATGTTTGGCGCTCCGTCCAAGCACGGACTGAACCGGCCGGTATAAAAGCATGGTAATGGCCGCGTTCAGCCCTCCCTTGAGCAGATTGAAGGGCAGAAAGGCCGGGAGCAGCAGCTTTGCCACTTCCTCTCTGGGGACCCCCATATAGAGCGGAGCGACCAGATAATTCCAAACCATCATAACCGAGACCATACAGCCCCACCCACACAGAAGCCCGGCCGCGGCGCCTGAAAAAGCAGGTCGTTTTCGATAAACGAGCGCGGCGGTGCAGGCGAAGGAGCAGCTGGAAAGGATATTCATGAGCAGGCCCAGAACGCCGGTGTCGCTAAGGGTGGCCAGTTCAATCAGAGAGACGATTCCCGCCACGGAGCAGGCGGCCAGCGGCCCAAAGAGGAAGCCGCTGATCGCGATAACGCTGTCCTTGGGGTCGTACCTCAAAAACAGGACCAGAGGGACGCGTCCCACCGCCGCGGCCGTATAGGCCAGCGCGCACAGCATGCCGATGGTGGTAATTCTTCTTACGTTTCCGTTCATGGTAAAAACCTCCTGAAAAAATCAACACCTGAATGAGGCGGACTGCCCTTCAGGTGTTGGATTCGTCAGGTGGGTTGAAAACGTCGGCAGAGCGGACGGGGCCGGATGGACAGAAAAAAGCGCGGAGGCCAGAGTGGTCCCTGACCGTTTCAACACACCTTCTTCAAATCCAGACTGTACTGTCGGTTTTGGAATCGCGCCAAATCAGCATGTGCATGCTCGCGGACTTTACCGCCGATCGGGAATTTCACCCTGCCCTGAAGACATTTTCTCAATTCAGTTGTCTCTGGCAGTATATCAGAGAGAGGAGGCCCTGTCAACCGGTGGAAGGAAAAAACAAAATTCATGGAATATTTATTTTGCAAACCCGCCGGACTGTGCTATAATATCTTTACTTATATAAAATACTGGGGTTGTGTGCCCAGAAAACGAGCGGGGAGGAAACACTATGCGGAACAAGATCGTGGTCAGCATCGGCGGCAAGGACTACACGATGGTGGCGGTGGAGGACGAGGGCTACGTCCGCAGATGCGCCGAGCTGGTGGACAGGCAGCTGCGGGAGGTGATGACCGGCAGCCGCCTGCCCCAGGTGGACGGCGCGGTGCTGGCCGCTATGAACGTGGCGGACCTGTACTTAAAGGAGCAAGAGGTTTCGGAAAATCTGCGCCGCCAGGTGAAGGAGAACCTGGAGGAGGCCAACGCCCTGAAGCTGGAGCTGTCCGAGGCCAAGCGGGAGATTTTCAAGCTGGGGACCAAGAAGTAAGGAGGAGACGCAGTGCTTGAGCTTCTGGCTCCCGCCGGGTCGATGGAGGCGGTGACCGCCGCGGTGCAGAACGGGGCGGACGCGGTGTATTTCGGATATGGCGACTTCAACGCCCGCCGGAGCGCCCGGAATTTTACCCGGGAGGAGGCCGCGGCGGCGGTGGCTTACTGCCATCTCCGGGGGTGTAAGGTGAACCTCACGCTGAACACCCTGCTCACCGACCGGGAGCTGCCGAAGGCGGCGGAGATCGCCGCCCACGCCAGTGACATCGGGGTGGACGCGGTGATCGTCCAGGACCTGGGGGCGGCGCGGATGCTCCGCCAGTCGGTCCCGGACCTGCCCATCCACGGCTCCACCCAGATGACCGTCCATTCCCTGGACGGAGTGAAGCTGTGCGCCGATCTGGGGATGGCCCGGGTGGTACTGGGCCGGGAGCTGAGCCGGGACCAGATCGCCTCCATCTGCCGGAATTCCCCCATCGAGATCGAGGTGTTCGGCCACGGGGCCCTGTGCGTGTGCTGGTCGGGGCAGTGCTTTTTTTCCTCGGTCATCGGGGGCCGCAGCGGCAACCGGGGAATGTGCGCCCAGCCCTGCCGCTTGAACTATAGCTGGAACGGCAGGGCCAACGAGTACCCCCTGTCCTTGAAGGACCTGTCTCTGGCTGGGCACCTAAAGGAGCTGCGGGACATGGGGGTGGCCTGCCTCAAGCTGGAGGGCCGGATGAAGCGGCCGGAGTATGTGGCCATCGTCACCGGAATTTACGCCAAGGCCCTGAAGGAGGGGCGGGAACCCACCGCCGAAGAGCTGGAAACGCTGAAACAGACCTTTTCCCGCCAGGGCTTTACCGATGGATATTACGTGGACCGAAAGGGGCCGGAGATGTTCGGCACCCGCCAGGAGGAGAAGGAGCCCAGGGAGCTTTACGCCCAGGCCCGGGCCACCTATGAGAACGGGGAGAACCGAAAAGAACCCATCCGCGTGTACGCCCTCATCCAGCCCGGGCAGCCCGCCCAGGCGGCGGCGGAGGACCGGGAGGGCCATGTGGTCCGGGTGGAGGGCCCGGTTCCCGAGGAGGCCCGGAACGTCCCTCTCACCCGGGAGAAGGTGGAGGGTCAGCTTCAGCGCGCCGGGGGCACCCCCTTCCTGTGCGAGAAGGCCACCGCCAAAGTGGGGGAAAACCTGTCCCTCCCCCTGTCCACGCTGAACGATCTGCGCCGCCGGTGCCTGGAGGAGCTGTCCAGACAGCGGCGGATTCCGCCCCGGCGGCGGAAGGAGCCGTTTCAGCCCGGGGTGCGCTATGAGAATCAGCCGGAGCCGCCGGTGCTTACCGTCTCTGTGCGCGCCGCCGGACAGCTGAGCGCCGAGCTGCTGAAATTAAAACCGGCTCTGGTGTATCTCCCCGCCGAGGAGGGGGCCGCCCACCCGGACGCGGTGGAGCGCTGCCAAAAGGCGGGGGTGCCGGTCGCCGCCGTTCTGCCCCGGATCTGCACCGACAGGGAGCTGCCCCGGCTGGAGCGGGACCTGGTGGCGCTGCGGGAGCTGGGGGTGGACGAGGCCCTGGCCGGCGCCTGGGGAGTGGTGCGCCGGGCCTGGCGGATGGGCTTTCAGGTCCGGGGGGACTACGGCCTGGGGGTGTACAACAGCCAGACCATGAAGGAGCTGAAGCGGCTGGGCCTGATCGGGGCCACCGTGTCCTTTGAGCTGAAATTCCCTCAAATTCGGGACCTGTCCAAGACCCTTCCCACCGAGCTGATCGCCTACGGCCGCCTGCCCCTGATGATTACGGAAAACTGCGTCATTCACAACCACTTCGGCCGCCATACCTGCGACAATGTGAACCTGCTCACCGACCGGAAGGGGGAGCGGTTCCCGGTGGTTAAGGCCTGGGGGTGCCGCAACGAGATTCTCAACTCCAAAAAGCTGTTTCTGGCGGACAAGCGGGGGGACTGGCGGATGCTGGGGGTGTGGGGCGTCCGGCTGGTGTTCACCTCGGAGAACGCCATCGAGTGCGTCCAGGTGCTGGAGCGGTATCTGGGCCAGGGGAAGTATCAGCCCAACGACTTTACCCGGGGGCTGTACTACCGGGACGTGGAATAGGAGGTCCCGCGATGTTCTGGAATAAATGCCTGTATCAGTATCACAAAAAATATGGCGGGTCCTTCCTGGGCGGGGAGGAGGACAACGGCCTTCTCATACTCACCTGGAAGGACCGGGCCCTGGCGGTGGACCTGTACCGGATCAGTGGCCGCTACGGTACCTCCAACTATGTCCAGGCCCGTATTCCCGTCACCCTCGCCAAGCCCTACAAGCTGACCGTTGGGGCGGAAAAGGCGCTGTCCGGCGGGGTAAACACCGTGCTGAAGGCTGTGCCCGGTCTGCCGGACCACGCGGTCCTGCCGGCGGACTTCGGCTTTCCCGAGGTCACAAAAAGGCGGCTCATCCGCTCGGACAACCATCCCTTCACCAAGCTGGTGCTGGGGAGCCTGGACCTTCGGAACGCCCTTCAAGCCTGCCCCGGCGAGCGGCTGGAGGTCCGGCCCGGCCCAGGGGAGGAGGGGCTGCACCTGATTACCGTCACCACCGCCGCCAATGTGAACAACAGCGACTGGTATCTGGGAGAGTATGAGTTCTCCCTTCTCAGTGAGGAGGAAAGGGTCCGGGTCGACCAGAGGATCGAGGCGGAGTTTTTTCCAAAAATGGACCGTTTTCTGGACCTGGCCCGGGCCGCCTGCGGCGCGGTCACACAGTGGGCGATGTGAGGGCCTCCAGCGTCAGCCGGACACCCAGCCGGAAGCCCTCCCGGTAGTAGTGAAAGGCCCGCCAGGTCCTCCCGTTCGCCCTCCAGCTCCAGCAGATGGTCTATAAATGCGTCGCCGAACATGGTCTGCGCCTTGTCCCACTCGGCGCGGAGCTGTTTGTCAAGCTCCCGCTGCTTTTGATCCGGGGTGGGGGTAATATCGTAACCGCCGTTGTAGATTTGGCGGAGCGGACGTTTCATAAATACCGCCCCCGAAAATTCGGTTTTACTGTACTGTTATAGTTCGATATTACTTGATTGCCAAGGGGAGAAAGCATGTTTTCGACAGAAGAATTCGGACAACGTTTGCGAATTGCGAGAAAGGCCTGTGGCGAAAAACAGGAGGATCTGGGCAGCTTTCTCGGCGTTGGAAAAAGCCAGGTCAGTGAATTGGAGCGCGGCTCCGCCTCCACGACGCTGGAGAAGCTGTCCTTGATTTGCCAGCGCTATCATATCTCCGCCGACTATCTGCTGGGGCTTACCGACGAGCCGAAGCCGTATAAGCGGAAGAAAAATTGAATACTATCTCTCCGGGGGGCTTTTAATGCCTACCGTCCTTTGTTATGTCCATCGGACCATTTACAAACATAAAAGCCGGTTATATTTATAACAGTGGACACGATGAAATTGACAAAAGTTTCCACGAGGAATTCACCTCCTTTCCTCTTAACGAGGACAAGGACGAAAGACGGCGCGACCATTATACCGGCATTCGACAATATCCACAAGGAGGCGAACCGCTATGCCCCCCAAAATTCTGGTTATCACCGGCCCCACCGCCTCGGGCAAGACCTGGCTGGCGGTGGAGCTGGCGAAGCGATATAACGGCGAGGTGGTGTCCGCCGATTCCATGCAGATTTACCGGCGCATGGACATCGGCACGGCCAAACCCACCGCGGAGGAAACACGGGGCGTACCCCACCACATGATCGACATAGCCGACCCGGAGGAGGACTTCTCCGTGGCCCGGTACGTGGACCTGGCGGCCCGCTGTGTGGAGGAGGTGCTGTCCCGAGGCGGGCTGCCCATTCTGGCGGGCGGGACGGGGCTGTACATCGACTCGCTGCTGTCCGGGCGGACCTTCGCCGCCTTTGACGGGGACAGCCCTCTGCGCTCCCAGCTGGAGGAGCGCTTCCGTGCGGAGGGGGGGCGAGCCCTGCTGGACGAGCTGGCCAGGGCGGACCCGGAGACCGCCGCCCGGCTCCATCCCAACGACGCCAAGCGGATTGTCCGGGCGCTGGAGGTCTGGCTGACCACCGGAAAAACCATCACCGCACACAACCGGGAGACACAGGCCCTCCCACCCCGGTATGACGCCCTTACCCTGACGCTGGATTTTGAGCGGCGGGAGGATATGTGGGAGCGCGTCGACCGCCGGGTGGACCGGATGATGGCCGCCGGACTGGCGGAGGAGGTCCGGTCGCTGCTGGACAGCGGGATCCCCCTCAAATGCACCGCCATGCAGGCCATCGGCTACAAGGAGATGGCCGCCGCCCTTCTGCGAGACGGGGATGTTCACGCCGCGGCGGAGGAAATCAAGCTCCGTTCCCGACAGTACGCCAAGCGGCAGCGCACCTGGTTCCGGCGAAACCGGGAGGCCAAACCCCTTCTCTGGAAATCTGTCCCGAATTTTGCGGACGTCCTACAGGCTTCGACAGCATATTTGGAAGAATTTGGTATATGATAGTGCCACTCAGACGGGTCCGCCCGCCTAAAAGAAAGAAGAGGTGCTACATATGACAAAGACCAACAACCTTCAGGACATTTTCCTCACCCAGGTCCGCCGGGAACGGCGGGGCGTCACCATGTTTTTGATGAACGGCTTTCAGATGCGGGGCTATATCACCGGGTTTGACGCCTTCACCGTCGTCCTCAGCAGCGACGGCAAGCAGCAGATCATCTACAAGCACGCCATCTCCACCATTGTCCCCGAGCGTCCTGTTTCGCTCAGTGAGCCGGAGGAGGACAGCTGACACCTTACCCAGAAAGAGAGAGCCCCTATGAAGCAAGGAAAACCTGTCATTACATTTGCCATTCTGGTGTTCGCGGCCGCTGTGGCCATCTATTTCGGCTACTATGTGGCCACCTCTTTCCACGAGCCCTACCAGTACACCCAGGTTTACGCCTACACCGCCTATGACAGCGCCCTGGCGGAGGGGCTTGTGGTGCGGCGGGCCCGGGTCCTCCCCGGTCAGAGCGGAATTCTGGAGATTACCCGGGCGGAGGGGGAGAAGGTGGGCGCGGGCCAGCAGATCGCCCTGGTCTACCGGGACAGCCAGGCCCAGGCCAATCAGGCCCAGATCGAGGAACTGCAGATGGAGATCGAGCTGCTGGAAAACGCCATCCAGGGGGACAGCGTGGAATCCGCCGCCCGTCTGGACGAGGACGTTTTGGAGGCGGTGGTGGCCCTGCGCGCCTCCTATGCCCAGGGGGACTACACCCAGCTGCGGGACCAGGTGATGAGCGTGAAGAGCGGCGTCCTGAAGCGGGGGTATACCTACGGCGAGGGGCTCACCTCCGCCGACCTGACCGCCCGCCTCCAGCAGCTCCGGAGCCAGCTGGCCATCCTGACCCGGCAGTCCAGCCAGGCGGTCACCCGAGTCACCGCCCCTGAGCCGGGGGTGTTTTCCGGTCTGGTGGACGGCTATGAGACTCAGCTGACGCCGGAGAGCCTGGATCAGCTTACGCCCTCCACCCTCCAGAGCCTGATTGACAACCCCGCCGGGGTGGACAGCGAGTCCGTGGGCAAGCTTATCACCTCTAACACCTGGTATTTCGCCGCGAATCTGCCCAGGGCGGCGGCGGACCGCCTGGAAGAGGGGGACAGCGCCGCCCTGCGCTTCTCCGGCGAGTTGAACCGGGATGTGGAAATGACGGTGGATCGGATTGGGGCAACCGAGGGGGAGGTCACCCTGGTGGTTTTCTCGTGCGGCCGGTATCTCACCCTGACTACCCTGCTGCGCCACCAGACGGCCGAGCTCATTTTTGAGAGCTGGAACGGCCTGCGCGTTCCCAAAGAGGCCCTGCGCCTGGAGGAGGTCCCCGCCGAGACCCCGGGAGAGGGCTCTGCCTCCTCCCAGGCAGAACCGGTCCGGCGGCTGGGGGTATACGCCCTGGTCAACGGACGCAGCGAGTTCCGGGAGGTAAGCGTCATCCATGAGGGAAGCGATTACTATGTGGTCCGTTCGGTGGGAACCGGACGGAAGGTCCTGCGCGGCGGGGATACTGTGATTATCGAAGGGGTCGGCCTGCAGGACGGAATGCTGATCAAAAGTTAAGGATAAAGAGAGAAGGAATCGTTATGGACCTGTCCCAAAACGTGAAAGCGGTGCGGGAGAAGATCGCCGCCGCCGCCCGGGCCGCCGGGCGAAACCCGGAGGAGATCTCCCTGTGCGCCGCCACGAAAGTACAGTCGGATGACGCCATCCGCGCCGCCATCGCCGCCGGCATCCGCGTCTGCGGAGAGAACCGGGTGCAGGAGCTTACCGCTCATCTGGAGGCCAACGCCTATGTGGGCGCTCAGGTTCATTTTATCGGCCACCTCCAGACCAACAAGGTGAAGCAGGTGGTGGGCCGAGTGGACCTGATCCACTCGGTGGACTCCCCCAAACTCCTCCAGGCCATCCACAGCCAGGCGGACAGGCTGGGCATTGTTCAGGATATTCTCCTGGAGGTCAATGTGGCCCGGGAGGAGAGTAAGGGCGGCTGCCTGCCGGAGGATCTGCCCGCCCTGGCGGAGCTGGCCCGGAACCGCTCCGGCGTCCGGCTGCGGGGATTGATGGCAATCCCGCCAATTTCAACGGTTTCTGGTTCCAACCGAAAATATTTTTCGGAAACGCGCCAATTTCTTGTTGACATAATTGGGAAAATGTCAGATAATAAACCTTGTTTATCTATGGGCATGAGCGCTGATTTTGAGGACGCGATCCTGGAGGGCGCCACCCTCGTCCGCGTGGGCACCGCCCTGTTCGGCCCCCGGCCCTCCATGGGCGCCGCCCGCTGACAGACCATTTACTTTCTGAGAAAAGAGGACTTACTGCTAATGGGAATTTTCGACGAGTTCAAGCGCCTTGCCCATCCCTATGAGGATGAGGAAGATGATGTGTATGACGACTTCGACGTCTCTCCCCGTCCGGTAGAGCGCCGCGATCAGCGCATGGACCGCGCCCCCCGGGATACCGGCTACAGCGGCGGCTACAACAGCTACAGCGCCCCCCCCTCTGAGGACGAGCGCCGGGGCAATAAGGTGGTCAACATCCGGGCCGCCACCCAGCTCCAGGTGGTGCTGGTCAAGCCCGAGCGGTTTGAGGACGCCTCCTCCATCGCCGACCACCTGCGGGAGAAGCGCACCGTGGTGCTCAATCTGGAATCCACCAACGGCGAGATCGCCCGCCGCCTGCTGGACTTTTTGGCCGGCGTGTCCTACGCCAACGAGGGCAAGATCAAGAAGGTGGCCATCTCTACCTACATCATTACCCCTTATAATGTAGACATTCTGGGCGATCTGATTGACGAGCTGGAGAACAACGGGCTGTATTTTTAAGGCAGGATTAAGACTGTCCGTATAGAGAATTGAGGGAATCATTATGCTCACACCCCAGGAAGTATCCGAGCACACCTTGCAAAAGGTGTCCTTTGGCGGCTATAATATGGCCCAGGTGGACGAGTTTCTGGACATTCTCACCGGGGATTACTCCGCCCTGTTTAACGAGAACGCCGTGCTGAAAAGCAAGATGAAGGTTCTGGTGGACAAGGTGGAGGAGTACCGCACCACGGAGGAGGCCATGCGCAAGGCTCTGATGGCCGCGCAGCGGATGGCTGACGAGCTGGTGAAGGAGGCCGAACAGAAGAAGGCGGAAATGCTCGCCAAGACGGAGAAGGAGCTGCGGGAGCGCCAGTCCCTGATGGCCAAGGACTTCCAGGCGGAGGAGTACCGTCTGCGTCAGGCCCAGCGGACCACCGCCGCTTTCGTGGACAAGGTGCGCGCCCTTCACGCCCAGGAGGAGGAATATCTGAGCCGTCTTCAGGAGCTGTGTCCCCCTGACGCCGAAGCCGCGGCGGACCCCGTGGACAAGGCGGTGTCTGAGATCGACGATAACGTGCAGCGCCTTCTGGATCAGGCCATGCAGGCCGCCGCCCAGGGGCTGCGGGGCGAGGACGAGGAAGATGACATGGATGACGAGGATGATTTGGCGGATACCGCCGAGTTCGGTCCGGTTCCCCCGGATGGGGAGGATGTCCCGTTAGACGATGAGGAGTATGAGGAATACGAGGAGGAGGAGGAGGGGGAAGCTCCCGCGGGCGCGCCCCGACCCCGCCAGATCGACTTTGGCCGGCTCCAGTTCGGCCAGGACTATCGGATTACCTGAGCCCATATAATAACAAAGGATGCCAATACCCCTACCCCTCACCGGGGCAGGGGCATTGTGTCGTTTCCCCAAGGTGTCAAAAATGGAGGTGTTTTCCATGAAGCTGCTTACCGCCGCCCTGAATCGACTGCCGGAATTTCAACAGCTCCTCGCCGCCCTGGAGGGGGGGCAATCCCCCGCGGCCCTGTCCGGGGCGGCCGCTATCCACCGGGTCCACGCCGCCGCCGCCATCGGCCTGACCACCCGGCGGCCGGTGGTGGTGGTCTGTGCCGACGAGACGGAGGGGGAGCGTCTGGCCAGGGATTTATCCGCCTTCGCCGGGGGGACGGAAGTCCCTGTGCTCCCGGCCCGGGACTTCACCTTCCACAACGCCGCCTCGGTCTCCCGCCAGTGGGAGCACCGGCGGCTGGCCCTGATGAAGGGATTGGCGGAGGGAACATTCTCCTTTTTGGTGGCGACGGTGGAGGGACTGCTTCAGCGCGCCCTCCCTCCAAAGGTGCTGGAGGACAGCTGCCAGGAGCTGAAGCTGGGCTCTGTCCGCGATTTGAACCAACTGGCTGAGACGCTGTCCGCCGCCGGATACGTCCGCTGTGAGCAGGTGGAGGGGGTGGGGCAGTTTGCCCTCCGGGGCGGCATTTTGGACGTGTTCTCTCCCGGGATGAACCGGCCCGTCCGCGTTGAGTTTTTCGGGGACGAGGTGGACGCCATGGGCGTTTTTGATCCCGCCACCCAGCGGCGGACGGAGAATGTCGAGACGGCGCCGCTCCTCCCCGCCGCCGAGGTCCTGCCCCAGCTGGCCCCCGGCGGGCTGGCGGGGCTGAGCGCGAAGCTGTCTCAATTGGCGGCCAAGGCGCTGCGAAACGGGAACAAAACCCTGGCTGAGACCCTGGAGCGTGATGGCGAGGCCATCGCCCAGGGCCGGACCTTCCCGGCGATAGACCGGTATCTGGCCCTCATTTACCCGGAGCTGGCCAGCGCCGCCGACTATCTGCCCGCCGACGCCTGCGTCGTTTTCGACCAGTGCGTCCGGGTGGCGGATCGGGCGAAAAACTTCCAGTGGCAGCTGGAGGAGGACGTGAAAACCCTGCTGGAGCAGGGGGAGCTGGACGGCTCCTGCGGCGAGCTGGCGCTCACCTTCCCCCGGCTCCTCTCCCGGCTGGAGGATTTCCCGGTGGTTTATCTGGACTCCTTCACCACCTCCAGTTATCCCGCGCCACCGAAAGCGCTGCTGTCTGTCACCGCCAAGCAGCTGCCCCCCTTCCTGGCCAGCCTGGAGACGGCGGTTCAGGACCTGGCCCACTACCAGAACAGCGGGTTTGCCGCGCTGGTGCTGGTGTCCGGAGAACAGCGGGCCATCGACCTGCAGACCCTCCTCCGGGAGCAGAACATTAAGTCCTCGGTGGACTTCCAGCTCAAGGCCCTGCCCCAGCCGGGAGAGATCATCA
>ERZ779632.595-NODE-595-length-19459-cov-11.861420_pt1 | contig 19459 bp, 22 predicted proteins | sample MGYA00514194_ERZ779632 | MGnify/ENA primary metagenome ERZ779632 (study PRJEB29562, sample SAMEA4376704) | mouse gut metagenome | isolation source: Cecum | study: EMG produced TPA metagenomics assembly of the A DSS colitis mouse model was used to assess the...
GGTTGAAGTATATTAAGGCAAATGTGGTTGGAATTAACTTACGGGAATTACGGCTAATTATACCACTTCCATTTCCAATTTTCCACAAAATATAGGGCACAGCAACCGCCACACCCCACATTTCTTATTGTTCCAACGACTTCTCAATTCTTCATTTCTGCCCTTTTAATTCATTCTGCTTCTCATTAACTCTTTCATTCGCTCCAACTGCGCACTATGGCGAATATCGTGGACACGGATTTTCTTAACGCCCACCTGCTTCGCCCCTCGCTCCATTTCGTGGTTGAGGTACGATTTTGTAACCGTGCATAAACGTTCGTCCGTCTTAATGTCATAAAGCATTTTGATGTACTCCTGCATTTCCTCACAGAAAAAGGTTGGCATTTTGATTGTGCGGTTGCTCTTTTTCATCTTTGGGCTTGTGAAATAGAACTAAGCTGGTTGTTGATTGTTTTCAAATCTGTAGGTTCGAATCCCTTTTACAGCATTTCTCCCTGCCATTTACGTATCATTGGTGCAGTTATCTATTTTTCTTTAAAATAAACTGCAAGAAAACCTTTTGAGGATAACTCCTGATTCATTTCTCTTAAAATCTTGTATGCCTTGCCCATGCTTATACCAAGCATTGCTGCTATATCTTTTGCATTGTAATAAGTCTGTTCATTCATCTTGTTTTCTCCTTTGCGTATTATTTGTTTCTGTATGTTGTGTCTCTATATTGTCGTATCTTTTATTTCGTGTCCATATCTTTTTCTTTATTTTTTTCATTTTCTTTGGTATACTATATTCATATAATTTTATTTGAAACACATTGCGGGAGGATAATATGACTGTTGGAGAAAATATAAGAAGAATCAGGCAGGAAAGAAACTAATGATATGGTTGCTGTCAGTTTTGGTACACTCGCCTTGATGCGTTCAGGATATTTACCCAGAGTCAGAGCCGTTTGATATGAGTTTACAGATCCAGAATACACATGATGAATTTATGGATGAAATTGGGTTAAATTCAAGAAAGGAAAAATAATTGATATAAAATAATCTGTTTTTATATCTGAATGTAAAAAAATAGAAGGTTATTTATATTTGGGGTGATGACATGGACAATGAATCGATTTTGGAAATTATCAGTAAAAATATTAACTCAACTGAAGTAGCTGATAAGCTAAAAATATGTGATTTCAGAAAATTACTATATAAGGAATTACACCGAGATTTCTCTTACAAATATGCTGAACTTATTAGAAAGTTATTCGCAATCGAGGTAAAAGAACGCGAAGCTTGTAGTGATGATTCAAACGTTGCAGGAGAAATTGATAATACTTATGATTGCCCACTTTCTATAATGTGTAGCACCTATCTGCTTTATCGTTTGGGCGATTTAAATGATGTAAAGTCTATATGGAATGCAAAATGCATTGACTATGATTCATATTTTGAAATTGATGGTCAGTTTTTAGTAGGAGCCGGAGTGGAGGAAACAATTGCATTTCTTCGTAGAAAAAGAGGAAGAATAGCAAAATCTATTATAAAAGATATTAAAAGGTATAAGAGGCAAGGGGCTTTTGAACAGTCAGCATATACTAACTGGAAAAATCGTATGAACAAAATGATGGACAATCTTTGAATCAAAATCGCTACAAAGCTGAAACTCTAGCTTTATAGCGATTTTACTATTTACTCGCCACAATCGTAAACTCTCCCGGTATCTTTTCATTTGTCCACGCAGGATGTTCATCAAACTTTTTTAACATAAAACCGCTATTTATGACTGAATTGATAATCTCACTCATTGTGTACTTTCTATAACTGCACTTGGGCATCTGTTTGCGAATATTTTCTTCAAAAAAACGGGCATGTGCCATTTCTCCTTCAAAAATTTCCTTTGAGAAATAACTCATAGTTGGTTGTTCAAAATTCAATATATCTGATATAACAGCCTTCTTTCCGCAAGAGCCACATATGTTTGCCACTTTTATACCATTATAAGTATCAAAATAGTCAGAATATCTTTTCAACATTCCCATAGGATTTTCCAAGTCCCTTTTTGCCCTATCGACTGGTGTACCTGATTGTTTCACCCAAAACTCATACGCATTATATTCCCACGCCTTTTTATTTTGAATACTATAATCTATCATCTCTAAGTTTCTCCCATTACTCAATTTACAAACATAATTATACCTTTTCCATTTATCGCTCTCGCAACTCCTTAATCATTTCATAGCACATTTTTGTATATTCCATAAACGAAGAAATATTGCTTAACATTCCTCGTTGCAATCTATGGCTTGTTTCAACTGCTAGATTAAATTGTTCTTGCGTGATATCTTTCTTTGACAACGCTTTAATATCTATCAGACCAATATATCCATTAAGTAATTCCGAGTTTACCGTTTTCCCAAATATGTCTTTAGAAATAATACATTTCCACTCATCATATGATAACCGACTTCTTTTCATAAGTTCTTACCTCACATAATCCAAATTTATAGATATGATTATATCACTTCCCATTTCTATTTTCTACCATTCTAACGATTTCTCAGTGATATCAGAATTCTAAAGTAACCCTGCGGTATCCGTATCGTCCATGGTTTTCATGATAAATAGCCCGTATCTCTTCCTTGATCTTGGTATATTTATCAGGTGCTTTGCTCTTTTTGACATTGATTACTATACATTTTCATTGATGCAGGTGTCTTTTTTATGTCTAATATATCACAAGAAAAAAGATTTCAACCCATTATCGAATGCAAATCTCTGAAACTGTATTTTCCACGCCATTGATTTGCAGCCTGACATAAACTTTTCCATTCTCAAATTCATTCAGTGGATATTCCAACGGTTCAGAAAGATTGGTAACGTCTATAGATTTGACGAGATCTCCCTGTACCAGCCACAGGACAAGCGTTGCACCTTCTGGCACAGTGCCACAGGAAATATCTGCATAGAGCTGCTGCGTGTCTGCGTCCTCAATCGTCATCGTATGCTCTTTCACAAATCCATCGCTGGCACTTCTAAAGTCCAGCTTCCAGACATTATCCTGAGAAGAACTGTAATTCATTTGAATCATGCCCAAATTCCAGACACGGTCATTCGAAGCAGCATCCGTGTTGACACCATCTCCAGCTGCTACTCTGATGAAAAAGCCAATCAGGCATACAAGCATAAGCACCATGCTCAACACATTTGCAGCAATCAATCCAAGATGATGTGTTCCTTGTTTTTCCATCATAAAATTCTCCTTTTTCATAATCTGCGTTCCGCACGCTTCACAATAGTTCGCCCTTACTGAAACCCGGTGCCCACAGGCCTGACAATTCGTCTTTATCTCGGAACGGCGCAAAAAATAGACCAGCAGTCCGATAAAAGGTGTCACCATAAAAACGATAACCGCCCACAGCACCGCATCATCGCCCCGCCTGATACAATCCTGATATACCCACGCTGCAAAAAAAGCGGAAGTGCACACTGCAAAAAGCAGAAAGCACAAAAGCAGAAGCGGAATCGTCATGGAAAGACCCTGAAAGCCATCACTTTTTATAAAATACACACCAAACCGCAGTAAAATCAACAGTACGACAGCCAGAATGCCGATACAAAGCAACACTTTATTTTTGTTTTCTTGTTTCATACTAGTACACCTCTTTTCTCAATACGGATTGTGATATCCTCTTTGATATTTGCTCTTTTTACACCCGCGATGGTAAGCACGATTCCAGCCACACCGGCATAAATGCAGACACCCGCGGCAAAATAAGACAGATAAATATTTTCAATCACGATCAGTGCACAGACAGCCAGCAAAGAAAACGTGATCAAATTCAAAACCATTGGCAAATACCATAGGGATACTTTGCGCACAGCAGGTTGCTTTTGCAAAGCAGCTTCTTGTTGATACAGCGCCGCTTTGAGTTTTTGGTTCAGCTCCGGGGCTGGAACATCTGTCATTTCCATAGCAGCCCGAATCACTGCATCTATTTCCATATTCGGTTGACTATCTTTCATAACCAGCATCCTCCAATCTTTTTTTGATTAATTTTCTTCCCTTAAATAATCGGCTTTTTACGGTACCCGGCGGCTTTTTGATAATCACCGCGATCTGCTCTATAGAACAGTCCGAAAGGTAAAACAAGATCAGCGGGACTTGAAACTTTTCAGGAAGCGTTTGTATGATTCGACGGACTTGTTCTACCAATTCTTTTTGAAAATAGCGTTCTTCCACGTTTTCTTCGGAACGCAGCATCCTTTCCATTTCATCATCAAGATTGCTGCAAGGAGCAATTGTATTGCGCCGCGCCCATTTCCGCCTGTCACTTTTCCAAAGATTATGTGCCAATGAGAAAAACAATGCTTTCGGGTTGTTCTCCCAGTCAAGCGTCCATTCAGTTTCTAACGCCTTTAGGAACGTTTGCTGGTATAAGTCCTCGGCATCCGCCTGATCGGCACAGAGTTTCAGGCAGAATCTGTAAATATCTGTGCCAAACGCATCAATGCATGTTTCTATTTCCCTTGCGTTCACTTTCTCACCTCCCCTGCCTGTTCACTTTATATTCGTCACGACTTTGTCTGCGGTTCATTTTTATGGAAAAAAAGAGGCAAAAACTGCCCCTTTTCAATAAATTATTTTTCCCTATAATGATAATTCTTTAGCTTCCTCCCTGTAAGAATGCAAATCAGACTTCCACTCACGCCAAGGACAAACATCATGAGTGCCGCGCCAGACCCTTTGCCTGCGCCAAAAAGTGTTTTTAATATAGATAGATGTCCATAGGTGCTCATAAATGGCTCACAGATCTGGTCTACCATCAAACCGCCTGCGAACAATCCGATGGGAATCGTAAAAAACTGGAATGTATTGCGGCAGGCGTACACGCGCCCTTGTAGTTCGACTGGAATGCTCGTTCTAAGAATCACATCCAGATTGGCGCTCATGACTGGCACAAGTATCCATCCAATGATCTGCCCTACGCACCACAATAACGGCTTTCTGGAAAATGCCAGCAGGAAATTTTCGGTGCCTAATGAAAACAGCATCGTCAAATAAATGACGCGCACCCTGTCCTTGGGTTTGGGCAGCACTGCGACCAGCAGGCTGCCAAGAATCATGGCAACGCCAGCGCAGGATGTAACCAGTCCCAGAACCTGCGAACCGCCTCTTGGATTGGGCAGCACATAACCGGGCAGCACTGCATCGAAGGCAGATGCGACCAGATTCACCCCAGACATAAAGAAGATGAGCGTCATAATCATGGGATTCTCCCGCAGAAATTGAAGCCCCTCTCTGGCGAGGTTCAGAACACTTTCGCTGTCTGTCCCCTTCGTTTCCGGGATTCTGATAAAAAACAACAATGTCACAAATGCGACCGCAAAGCTCCCAAGATCGACTGCAATGACAAGGTTCAGCCCCGCCAGCGCATACAGCGCCGTCGCTATGAGCGGATTCAGGATCGACAGCAGCGACCTTGACAGCGAACAAAGACCGCTAGTCTTCTGATAATGCTTTTCAGGGACAATATACGTCATGGCAACCTCGGAAGCCGGCTGCTGCACCGTGTTCATCAATCCTGAAACTGCATTTAAAACATATAAATGCCACACCCTCAGACAATCGAGGCGAAACAGGACAAAAATAGTCATCGTACAGACCGCCGCAAACACATCGCAGACCAGCATGGTTTTCTTTTTGTCAAACCGGTCTGTCAATGCCCCTGCAAAGATGCTCATCAGCACATATGGCACATACGAACAGATGGTGAGTGCGGCTGTGCTTAATGATGAGCCTGTCTTTTCATACAGCCACAATGTCAGCGCAAACGCGGTGATACTGCTGCCAAGCTGGGAGATGCTCTGGGTGCTCCAAAGCATCAGAAAGTCCTTCAACTCATTGATTGACTGATAAATTTCATGTTTTTTATTTTTCATTTCTTTGCTCCTTTTCGTTTTTGATTGATCTAATAAAGAAGCAAAGCCTGAGGATTTCCGCCGGATGCGGTTCCTCCGTACAGTCTCCTCAGACTCTGCACGGAGCAGTTGCAATACAAAGTATCATGTCTCTTTTCCTTTCCTGTATTTCCTACAATTCCTAAGGCTTTCTGGCAAGCTGTAAATCGATGGTATCATAGATGGTAATTTGTCCGCCAAATTGATTAATTACCCGCTCAATTTCGGCAAAAAAAGCCTTTCTCTTTTCTTCCTCAATGACCATATGATCGGAATACGTTCCCAAAAGAGCCGTGTATTCTGCGGCGTTGAATGTACGTGTTCTATGATAGAGTTTGTAGCTGATATCTACAAATCCATACTTTTCCGCGATCTCTGCCAGCTTCTTTGCGGATTGTTCATCGTACTCGCTGCCTTCGCTGGAATTTGGCATATAGATGTCATAGACCTTTTGAATCGCCTGATGAAGCGCCTCCCTGCCCTTGTCCTTATAAGGATGATTCGCAAAACGGGCAAATGCACCGCCGCTTTTTAGCAGTTCAAATACTTTTTGATAGCCGATTTCTTCTGCCACCCAATGGAATGCCGTCGCAGAATAAATCAGGTCACAGGAATTATTCTCATATGTAAAATCTTCAAACTTGGATGTCACCACTGCAAACGTGGAAAATTCCCGAAACTTATATCGGCACAATTCTGAAAAGTTTCTGCCATACTCCACCGCAGTGACGCTGCATCCTGTCTTTAAGATCGGCAGTGTCGCCTCTCCGCCGCCAATTCCTACCTCTATCGCATGGCTTGACGCGTCGAGCTGCTTGTACTGAAACAGGTCTTCATATAATGCCGGAACATATTCGGGACGCATTTTTTCATACTGCTGCACTGCGGTGTCAAATGTCCATTCTGCTCCTTTTATACTCGCCATAAAACGTTCTCCTTTCCTGAAATATAACTCTTTTCTCTATAAAAAATTATATACTGGAACGCGGTAAAAGGCAAGCATGAATCATTATCCCAACGCTTTCAGCGATCTGCGGTATTCCACCATTTCCTCCTCACGCACGGTATCCATCACATGCTGTAATGTGCCAAGCACCGCCGCCCGCTCCTTTGGCAGATATGCGCTGACTGGATAAAAATTCGAGACCGAATTGGCAAAAAGATGCGTCCGTATCTGCAAATTTTGGATAAAAATCTGCAATTCCTGCAAGCGTTCTTTCTCCCCAGCGGGGACAAAACTTCCCTCCTCCGCCATGCGGTACAGCCTTGTCTCTGGAAACAGCGTGAGTGAATCCACAGAGATAAAATAAGGGTTTAACTGGCTAAAAAGCGCCGCGCTGTTTCGTGCATTGCGGCGTCCGTTTCCTTTTCCAGCCAGCCCTGTCATATAGACAAAATAATATTCGATTCCCGCCTCATCAAGCTTGCGGCACTGCTCGAGAATGTCCGCAGCCGTATATCCTTTTCCTGCAAGTGCAAGCGTGGCATCATCACCGCTCTCTGTACCAATACTCAACCCGTTAATCCCCATCGCGCGCAGTTTTTTGAGCTGCCAGACCTCTTTGTCCCGAATATCACGAATACTCGCAAACATTGCCATGGTCTGGCATTTAATCAGATAATCCCGCGTCGTCAGCGCGCGCAGTCTCAGATTTTCATAACTCATGGCAAAGGGATTTGCGCCCGTCCAAAATACACGGCGCGCATTGGGCTGATACCGCTTGATTTCCGCCAAATCCGCCTCAAACTCCTCTAATGGAGACATACGAAACGGCTCATTTTGATATAAACTGCAAAAGTGGCACTGATGATAGGTACACCCACATGTCGCCTGAATAATCACAGAATCCGCCTCATAGTGCGGACGCCAAGTCCTTCCTGTAAAATGCATCTGCATCACCTCCTCCATAACTTCTATCTTATAAATTATAAATGGTGCACACTTTCTCGATACCGCCGCAGTTTTTCCTCGCTGCTTGTCCGAATCACTTCATCCAAAAATTCCAGCAGCCATTTTTTGTCGTCAGGCAATGCATACCACATCTGAAATGCATTCGACGCCCCCATCGCAGCAAAAACAGTCGGAATTTCCAGATGTTCCGCCAGCGTCCGCATCTCGCGGTATTTCTCTGTCTCGCTCTCCTCCTTCCAGTTTCCGTTCTGGATTTCTTCATATAATAATGAGTCAGGATAAACGGTCAGCATATTGGCTCCGACAATCATCGGGTGAAGCTGATTGCAGACTGCTGCTGTTGCCCGCGCACCTGTTTCTCCACGCCCTGCGCCGGAGATTCCTGCCAGATAAAAAAAGTTGTAGTGAATCCCCGCTCTGTCCAGCCGCCTGCACTGCGTTAAGATCTCATCTGCCAGATATCCTTTTCTCATAAAGCGAAGTGCCTCGTCGTCCGCAGTCTCAATGCCAATGGTCAGTCCGTCATATCCGGCTCTGTGCAGCGCTTCAAGCTCCGCCTCTGTTTTCAGCGTCACATCTGTCACCCGCGCAAAGCAGCCGATGCTTCTCATTTCTGGAAAACAGCCGTGAATCTGCTCTGAAATTGCCATCAGCTTTTGATAATCCAGCACAAACGGATTTGCGCCTGTCAGAAAAACGCGCAAGGGTCTGCGTTCGGGAAATCGGCAGTACAGCTCCTGTGCTTCTTTTAAATCTGACACAATTGTTTCCATCGGTGACATGCTGAATGCAAATGGCAGGTCCGCATAGAGCGTACAGAATTTGCACTGATGATGTGTACATCCCGCTGTGACCTCCAAGAGCAACGAAGCCGCTTCATACGGCGGTCTCCATATCGTTCCTGTGTAATGCATAATCAATTCCTCCTTTTACAGATACCTTACATGGAACCGACCGCATTTTCAAGTACTGTCTTTTTTTGTTGTTAGTAGCTTTTTGGATACTATTATAGAATTATAATTATGATTGGAGTCTCAGATTAGAATCAGGATAAAAGTCTTGTATTTTTTCTCAGAGTATGATACCATTTTCAGTACGGAACCCATGACAGGGGTGGCTGCCTCCCGGGCTGTAGAAACCGGTTCGCCGGATTACATAAGAAGGGAGGTGCGTATTCATGACGGCTTTTGAAATCATTTCGATTTTCATTGGTATTTTAACTTTGTTATTTACCTTTGGCAGCTTCATTGTTACGTGTCTTTCCTTTATCATTCACTTTTGTATAGATAAGGATAAAAAGACAAAAAAATAATGCCCACCCTGCCACCAGTAGGATGGGCGCCTCTCACTGAGAGGTAAGATCCACCTCGGGATACTCCACCTTTGGAGTGGGGCTCCGCGAAGGACATCTGTTAGCGCAGATGTCTTTCTTTACATTTACTATACCACACTGGAAAAATGATTTCAACCGTAATTTTCATCTAAAAATTTACTAAAATTTCGTTGTATTTTTTGTCAGAATATGATACCATTTTCAGTACGGAACCCATGACAGGGGTGGCTGCCTCCCGGGCTGTAGAAACCGGTTCGCCGGATTACATAAGAAGGGAGGTGCGTATTCATGACGGCTTTTGAAATCATTTCGATTTTCATTGGTATTTTAACTTTGTTATTTACCTTTGGCAGCTTCATTGTTACGTGTCTTTCCTTTATCATTCACTTTTGTATAGATAAGGATAAAAAGACAAAAAAATAATGCCCACCCTGCCACCAGTAGGATGGGCGCCTCTCACTGAGAGGTAAGATCCACCTCGGGATACTCCACCTTTGGAGTGGGGCTCCGCGAAGGACATCTGTTAGCGCAGATGTCTTTCTTTACATTTACTATACCACACTGGAAAAATGATTTCAACCGTAATTTTTTATTTCACTGCATATTAACAGTAAGGAACTGTACTTTATCCTGATAGAAAGGTCTGGTGAACCCAATGGCTGAGAATAAATTCAGCAGCGAAAATGTCATTGCCCGCTGTGTTCCGATGAGCAGGCTTCAATCTGTGATCGGCGGCAAATGGAAAATTTTAATATTATGGTATGTGTCTTTTTATAAAGTACAGCGGTTCGGTGAACTGATGCGCCGCCTTGACGGGATTACGCAGTCCACACTGACCAAACAGCTGCGGGAGCTGGAGAATGATGGTTTCCTTCATCGTGAAATTTATCAGGAAATCCCGCCCAAAGTGGAATATTCGCTGACGGAACTAGGGCAGAGTTTTATTCCGGTACTCCAAACGATGATGGCATGGAGTGAAACGCACCTATCGTAGCTCTACCGCTGATAGGTGTCTTTTCCATTCTAAATCTAAAAATTCCCGATACTCCTTTTCAGTTACTTCTTCCTTTCTATAATCTGCTTCTATCTTTTTTAATTCTTTTTCTATTGCTAAAATATCGTGTTCAAAATCAACACACAAAACGATTGGAAACTGTTCTACTCGCTTCAATGTCTGCTTAAAATCGCTATCCTTAAAATATTTCTTTAAAAATACAATTGTTTTACTTTTATTTTTTCCATTGCCATAGATGGATAAACGATATAAACGTTCCGGTTCTACTTGAGGATAATACGCATCAAAAATATTCGGGGTGACATGCATATCAGCCCATGTTGCAGGATATCGTTTTCCATACAGTGCCCACTCTTCAAAAATGTTTGCAGCCAGTACCATATCTTCACAAGTCTCTATTCTTGGCACTTCGCTTTGATCAAATTCTATTAATTCCAAGTCATACTTTCCCTCATATTTCTTATCATAATATACATACTCATGATCCGGTTCGCAAGTTATCTGTATGAATACTAAATCCTCTCTAAAATACATACAAAGCCAGTCTCCATCATCATATGCAGCATAGATATTATAAGGTCCATCCTCTTCATTTCTCACAATAGCATCCTTTATTTTCTCGATTAAATCAGATGTGATCTGGTCTTCCTCATAAAAATCATCACTCCCCATATACCAGTCACATTTTAATTCTTTTATATAAATTTCCATATTGATATCTGCCCCTTTCGCGTTCACAATTCATAATAGACGATATTAAATTTACTCGCGACAGATAAGATCTGCTGTGAGTATAGCATACTTTCAGTATGCTGACAGCCGCAGCCTCGAAGCGGCATATTTCCTTCTGCGATTGTGTGCATCACATGATACTGGTGGTCAGTCTTTTCGACCGTGAATATATTACGTTTACAAGGTATTCTGCGGTAATATCAGCTTGAATGAAATACTCAAGGAGATCATAAAGAGCAAGATACAGGATATGATATTCAATACGCTGCTTCGCCTTTTCGCATAAGCAATCAGGATATGCTGCACTATAAACATGATCATAAAGTAGGCAATCCAGTGAAAACTCCAAGCCAATATCTCTCTCATAACTTCATGGTCAAAATTTGTAAATGCGACTCCCGACAGGAGGATAATCAAAAAGGGCAGTATCAATATCACCAAAAAAGAACTATATAAAAGGCAGTATTTTTCTTTTTTGTAATCAGCTCCAAAAAAGCTGAATAAAATAGAAATACTGTCTAAGAACAATGTACGATAAACATCATCAAATATTATTTTTGATACGAAATCTCTCATTCATTTTCCTACAAATCCTAAAGCAAATTCTCTGTGAAATATACTGGCGGTCGAAAAGACTGACCACCAGTATAATGAGATGCACACAGCCGCATAAGGAAATATGCCGCTTCGCGGCTGCGGCTGTCAGCATACTGAAAGTATGCTATACTCACGGCAGATCTTATCTGTCGTGAGTATAACTATTCCCTATAATCATAATCTGTGCATATATTTTTGTCAATATGATCATCTAAAACTGTTTTGAACGCCCGTATGCAAAATGATACGCATGACAGATAGAATTTGCCGTAAGATTTTTCAGCAAATCCCGCCAAAAATCGGAACTCTACCACTGGTAGGTGTCTTTTTAGCGCTATTCTGATATACTTTTTATAACGGTCAGGAACGAAATTGAGAACAGAATAAAAAACAGACAGGAGGATTTCGTGATGAATCAAAGTAAAATTGGCGCCTTTATTTCAGCGCGCCGAAAAGCAATGGGGCTGACGCAAAACCAGTTGGCAGAAAAACTTGGAATCACGGACAAGGCAGTGTCAAAATGGGAAACTGGAGTTTCCCAAAGTTAAAGATACTACACCAGACATAACGACACCACGCTTATAAATACTTCTCTATAAATCGAGTAGGAGGCGGTGATTAACCGCCGTCCTCTCACACCACCGTGCATACCGTTCGGTACACGGCGGTTTCAACAGTTGACGTGCACAGACTGATAGGCTGTGGCTAAATCATAAAGGCCACTGTTTATCAGTCTTTCTTTTGTTAATCCTCTGTTGACCGCTCCCATTCCCGATACATACCAGTATTTCCTGCGGCTGTTTGCCGCCTGATGTGCAAAATATTCGGGTATCCCTAGTTTCATGAGGTTTCTTTTCTTGGTTTTAGGTAACTTCCACTGTTTCCATATACACATGCGGATTCTATGGTACAGCCATGAGTTGAGGTCATCTATCTTGTTCTTCATATCTGCTATTCCGTAATAATTCAGCCATCCACGCATGTACCTCTCTATCTTCTTTAATGAAGGACGTATGCTCTGACAAGACCTTCGGGAACTAAGCTCTTTCAGTTTTGACTTCATCTTCTTCCATGACTTTCCATGAACTCGGATACTCCTCGTTTCTCGTACTCCTGGTCGAACTCATTCAGATAGACATTCGCCAGCAGCGGTGAAATATTTCCTCCCTGTGGCGAGCCTTCTTCTGTTTCCATGACTACTCCATTTTCCATCACTCCACTCTTTAAGTACCTCTTAATCCACTGGATTACCCTTTCATCCTTTACATTTCTGCGCAGGATATTTAAGAGTATCTCATGATTCAGGGTGTCGAAATATTTTGATAAGTCCAATGCTACCACATGGGTATATCCCTGCTCTGCATACTCCTTTACCTTCTGAATGGCATCTTTTGCACTTCTTCCCGGGCGATAACCGTAACTGTTCTCCGAGAACAGCGGTTCATATACCGGTATTAGTCGCTGTGTTATGGCTTGTTGGAAAATGCGGTCTTTTACGGTTGGAATACCAAGCTTTCGTATTCCACCATCTGGTTTGGGAATCTCCACTCGCCTCACCGGGTCGGGGGTGTATTTTCCCCTTTTGATTCTCTCCGTAAGCTCTTTCTGGTTCTCCCTCAGGTATGCGCCTATTTCCTCCACGGTAATCCCGTCAATTCCCGGCGCACCCTTGTTTGCCTTTACTCTCTTAAACGCTCTGTTGAGGTTGTCCTTTTTCAGTATCTCCTCCAAAAGTTCCGGCTGTGCACTGTCCCGTTCCTTCCATATCCGGCGGAAAGAACGGTGCGCTCTCACATTCCCTTCACGTTCCGCGCTATCTCTTTGCGAGCAGCTATCTTTGTTTTCTACACCCAAAGTTCTTTCCTCCTTTCCCGGTTGTACGAAAGACTCCTATTGATTCGGCCCTTCGCCTTGATCGGAACTTGTTCCGTTTGGCTACTATGACCTCTGCTGACTTCTGTACGTTCAGTATTATCTCACGATAATGGTTATCCCTTTCAGGACGTATCGTACAGACCTCCCCGGGTACCACACGTTTCTTTCTCTCCATCTATCTGCCACATTTACCATACATGATTCCGTGTAGTTATTGGGCTTCAACTTGTATGGCAGTCTTACCCTCATGCATAGCCTGATGTGATTTCTGTTCGTCAGACCAGAGATTTGCCCATGGGTTAGTATGTTTCCCATATCCGGCTTCCTTCAGATTCCACCTCACGATGGACACCCTTGCCTTCGGCTATATCCTTCCCACTACCGGGCGGATTCCGGACTTGCACCGGTTAGAAACGTGCGCCGCCGGGCGCACCATGAAATGCCGGATGCAGCGGGCGTATAACCACTTGCATCCGGCATTTTTGAGAGAAAATCCATTCTATTCTGCAATTCGCAATCTGGTTGAAATACTATTCTTTGAAATCTGCTTGTAAGTTAATCTGGGAACAACAAGACAAATCATAATAACCAACGCAAAAATCAGAACAAGCATTACAACAGGAACCTTGAATACCAAATAATAGAATTGTCCCCTAAGAAGTTGAAGGACTAAGTATGTTGCGGGCAACCCTATAAACAAAAGCAGAAGTATGGAAAACACCGCATATAGGCATCCCTCTAACGAGAGCATTGCAAGAATTTGTTTTTTTGTCATTCCGATACTTTCTAAAATTGTAAGTTCATGTTTTCGTGCGTAAATTGTTGTTGTTATGGTGTTTACAAAATTTATGATTCCGATAAACAACAATAAAAACGAAAATACTGTACCTATCAGCAGGATAGCCCCCAAGGATTCTTTATAAAGCTGTGTGGATTCACTTTGTGACAACAACTCAACCCCTGTTTTGTCCTCCAAAGCTGTTTTAAGCTGCTGATGGATATTACTATCCATAGGCGGTTCTACATTTAAGAGAATTTGACCTATAAAGGGATGACTGTTCAGTTTTCCAATGCCTGCTTCACTCATGTAAATCTTCCCAACAGAATAATTAGCAAAATTCGAAGAGAGGTCATCCGTATAAACACCGTCCACCGTTCTATAGTTGATTTGATTGTTTTTAATGTGTTCTGTTGTTACATTTTCATTAAAGATGCCCGCAACAACATAGGAAGCCGTTTGCCCGGTAAAAGAATCGGTTATGGATATTTCACTTCCAATCTTGTCTTTTTGTATATTGCCTAAACTCGTTGGCGCTAAATAAACCGTATTCCCACTGGCAAAATCAGAAATTGCTTTTTCATCAAAACTTCCGACTTCCAAAGCGATTTTTGTAAGCAGCGAAGAAGAAATACCATCAATTTCAACCAAAGCATTTTGCGCTATTTTATCCCATCCAGACGAATTTATATCGGCAAGGTCTTGAATATATTGTGTCCAAACAGATTCCGCTGTATCAATTTTGCAGATGCTGCCATAAACAATCTCTTGTTCTTCAATCCCTTTCATGGAAGATAATTTTCGCAAGAAGTCATCATCTAACTGGTTTTGAGCAGATTCGCCCATGCCTGATATCGTCTTATCGTTCACCGTGAAATCAAAGGGCATATCTATCTTAGCCTTTAAGTTCCAGTCAGGATGTGAAAATGTGGTAAATACCATAACAAAAATCGTCAGTCCTACAGAAAGGGAAAGGAACACTAAAATAGCCCTTTTCTTATTTTGAAAAACATTCCGAAACGCCATTGCAGATAATTTTGTTCCCCGTTTCCCCTGATATTGTTTTCTGACAGAACTGCTGACTCCTATATACCGGACTGCTTCAATAGGAGAAACTTTTCCGGCTTCTTTTGCAGGTTTTCGGCAGCTGATATAAACAGTGACGAAAGAAAACAAAACAGCAGCTATATAGATAAGCGGATGAAATGATGCGTTATAAATCATCGTTTTTGCCAGACCGCCGGAGGATAAAAGTGCTTTAAGGCAAATTGGCACAACAGCAAAAGAAAGGACACTTCCCAATAAAATTCCCAGAGGGATGGCGATTCCCGAAAATAGTAAAATCTGTTTTCGTACTAACTGCCTTATTTGTGAATAGGTAGTTCCCAATGTTTTGAGAACCCCATAAAAATGAATGTCTTTTGTTACAGATATATATGCGATATTGTAAATCAGCAAATAGCCGCATAACATTATGAATATCCCCACAATCACTACACCCATTACGGCATAGGAGCTTTCCATGCCCGCTTCACTTTGAGTATCCACAAGAATAATGGCGTGTGTTGTTGGTAAGGATAAATCTGTTTGCAGCCTCGTTACAACATCTTCTACATCATTTGTCACATTGAAAGAAATTAAACTTGCAATAAAATGATTTTCAGCATAACTTTTGGCAACAATCGCATTGGCATCTGCCTGATACCCTTTCAGAGCTGCGGCTGCAACATTGCCGCTGATTCCACCGCCGGGACGAGAGACGGATACATAATCTTTGTACCAGCCGCAAAGTGTAAAGACCTTTTTTGACATTTGATTCATGCTCACTTCTATTTCCATTCCAATTTCAGGGTCAGAAATATAAAGTAATGCAAGGGCATCCTCTGACAGCATGATTTCATTTTCTGCCTGTGGCAAAGACCCATGTACTTTATCTACCGTGTTTCTAATATGGCTTTCCCATTCTGTGTTGTCATAATAGGTCAAAGCAATTTGCTCTTTGTGTTCCGTTTCGATTGCTCCTGCATAAATCTGTTCTCCAACCGAAGATATATAATCTAATTGTTTCAAAGCGCCAATCTGATTATCCGAGGAATCCGTCAGCAATCCATTGGCGGTAGTTCCTTTCAAGTGCAGATTCATAGAATTAAGATTTTCTACAAAGCTCAATCCAACACTGCACACAGAAAAAATCATGGCTGTAACAAGCAAAATAGAAAATATCATAATTTTATTCTGCTTTATATTCGCCTTAAAATTTCGAGAGGACAGCTTTTTGATAATGGCTGTATTGTTATTTCCAAATAAAATATCATTCATCGTCTATGACCCCTTTTTCATAAATTTTTCCATCTTCAATGCGGATAATGCGGTCTGCAAGCTGGGCAATTTCGTTATTGTGGGTAATCATTACAAGGGTCTGGTGGAATTGCTGGCTGGTAGCTTTCAGAAGTCCCAAAACATCGTTACTCGTCCGGCTATCCAAATTGCCGGTCGGTTCGTCGGCCAGAACAATAGCCGGTTTTGAAACAAGGGCACGGGCGATTGCTACACGCTGCTGCTGACCGCCGGAAAGGTTGCCCGGCATACTGCTTTGCTTATCTTCCAAGCCCAGCATCCGAACAACTTTATCCATAAATTTCTTATCCACATTGTCTCCGTCCAATTCCACTGGTAGAACAATATTTTCATAGACATTCAACACTGGCACAAGGTTATAATTCTGAAAGATAAAGCCGATTTTCCGTCTGCGGAAGATGGTGAGCTGTTCATCATTCAGCATGGACAGTTCTTTTCCATCCACAGTAACTTTTCCCGTAGTAGGGAGATCTAAGCCACCGATCATGTTCAGCAAGGTAGATTTTCCGCTGCCGGAAGTACCGACAATGGCAACAAATTCGCCTTGTCCGACAGAAAGCGTCACACCGTCTAATGCCTTTGTGATGTTCGGCGCTGCACCGTAATATTTCTTCAAATCAGTTGTTTGTAAAATGCCCATAATGAATACCATCCTTTCTTTTGATGGCTTTATCATAAAAGATAATCCTCACAGAAATGTCACGGCAGACACAATAATTTGCCCTAAAATGTCACAATCCTGTGACATTTCAAATATTATTTAACATAAGGATGGCTGGTGGAGCCTGTCACCCGTTGTTTTCACTTCGGAGAAAAACCGAGAATGTAGCTCCACATCCAACTTCTGACTTAACCTTGATATAGCCGCCTTGCATGGTAACAATTTCACGGGCAAGATATAAGCCTATTCCAATGCCGTCTGTATCATGTACTGTATTTTCTCGATAAAATCGTTTGAAAATGGTTCCCTGATGCTGTTCTGGAATGCCAATACCAGTATCAGAAATATCTATCTTTATGTACATTTCCAGAGCTTCAACCCGCACATGAATCTTGCCCCTGTCCGGTGTATATTTTACAGCGTTGTCTAAGATATTGAACAGAGCTTCGCCCGTCCACTTACGGTCGTGGGAAACTGTCAGATATTCCGGGCAATCCACCTGAACACCGATTTGCTTTTTTTCAGCGTTCAACAAAATACCCCCTAAAGCAATGGCAAGCGTATCATAAATCGGCTGCTCTTTTTTTTCCAGAGAAATCACGCCTGTTTCCAGACGGGAGGTTTTAATCATAGCCTGCATGAGAAAGTCCAATTTATCAAGCTGCGTGTCGCTGGCAAGCAAAAATTCCCGCTGCTTATCCTTTGACACATTCTGTTCTAACAAGGTTGAATTTACCATTTTTAAGTTTGCTATCGGTGTCTTTGCCTGATGAGAAATATCCGAAATCAATTCCTGCAAATCAGCTCGTTCACCGGCAACACTATTTTTACTTTCCTGCATGACCTCATAGAACCGCATCAGTCTGTGAGTGATTTTATAAAACAAACTTTCTTCTTCTGTTATTTGTGGTGGCTGTTGTTCTCCGTTCATCATCTCATCCAAAGTATCGCAAAGCATATCAGAAAATAAAGTCAGCTTTCGCCTGATTACTGCTACAAATGCAGCAATACAAAGTAACATAAGGAATATAAAAACGCTTCCGCAGCATATCACAGATATTTTTTCGGTCAGTACATACAGCACCGAAAGCATAATCACAGAAATAAGCAAAATAATAGCCGCCAGTATGAAACAGGCTTTGTTGAGGGAAAGTTTTCTTGAAGTCATTTTTGCGTTCCCCCAATCCACATATAGCCCATGCCATACACTGTTTTGATGTAGGTATGTCTGTCTGCTTCAATTTTGCCGCGAATCCGGCTGATAGCTGTGGTTAGAGCGTGTTCGTCTACATAATTTTCATCTATATCCCACAGCTTTTCAAATAACACTTGCCGGGTCAGGACAATTTGAGGATTTTTTGTCAGAATTTTCAGCAAACGATATTCCAACGGTGTGAAAATGATTGTTTGTCCGGCAAGAGTAGATGTAAGTTCGGAAAAATTAACATATAAGTTCCCATCATCAAAAAAATCGCCGCCGGATTGTGTGGCAATACGTTTTAACAACGCAGCAACTTTTCTCTGGAAAACACTCATTGGAAATGGTTTTGTCACATAATCATCCGCACCCAATTCAAACCCCTTCAGCATATCGCTCTCCATATCGTTTGCAGTCAGGAAAATAACAGCGGTGTCCGGGCGGCGTTCTTTCATTTCACGGCATAGATCAAAGCCATTACCATCCGGCAGATTCACATCTAAAACAATTAAATCATAATCCTGCTTTTTAAGAAATTGCAGGGCAGCTGCCTTTGACAGCGCCCCATCCACGATATATCCGACAGCAGACAGATTGTAGCTTAATGTATGATTCAAAAGGCGGTCATCTTCAACAACCAGTATTCGCATAGTATCACATCCTTTTTCTTTTATAATATCAACAAAATGTTACAGAAACCTCTCAAGAAGAAAAAATTTAGTATTCCGTCAGCGTCACAATTATATTACTCTGCTGATACAGCCAGTCCGTAAATTCCTTCGGGCTGGCTGTTCCTGTTTTTACAACCTTTTTTCTCTGTAACGCTTCTTTCTTAAAGTTGGCAAAGGCAGCCTGTATTTTTTCCAGACGGTCAGCCGGAAAGCCTGCAGTATTTTTTACCCGGTTTATTTTGTTGCGCCAGTTCTGGCATTCATTTTTATAAAGCAGGTCATAGTTATTTTCTCTTGCCCTCTCGTCAAATTCCCGCTTGTTTTGAAGTGCCTGTGCTTTGCGGCACTTATCGCTGCACAGCTCATACCGCTGGCTCTTTGCCA
>ERZ779632.597-NODE-597-length-19336-cov-18.464654_pt1 | contig 19336 bp, 20 predicted proteins | sample MGYA00514194_ERZ779632 | MGnify/ENA primary metagenome ERZ779632 (study PRJEB29562, sample SAMEA4376704) | mouse gut metagenome | isolation source: Cecum | study: EMG produced TPA metagenomics assembly of the A DSS colitis mouse model was used to assess the...
CCGCCATGAGCATGATCGCCGGCACCGCCCGCTCCATGGGCGTGCTGGTGGAAGAGTAAGGGAAAGGAGGAAGAAGTAATGGCTAAGAAAGGCAAAAAGTATGTGGACAGCGCCAAGCTCATCGACCGCGCCGCCCAGTATGACGTGACCGAGGCCATGGAGCTGGTCATCAAGACCGCCACCGCCAAGTTCGACGAGACTGTGGAGCTGCACGTGAAGCTGGGCGTGGACTCCCGCCATGCCGACCAGCAGGTCCGCGGCGCCATCGTCCTCCCCCACGGCACCGGCAAGACCGCCCGGGTGCTGGTGTTCGCCAAGGGCGACAAGGCCGACGAGGCCCGCGCCGCCGGCGCCGACTTTGTGGGCGACATGGACATGGTGGAAAAGATCCAGAAGGAAAACTGGTTCGACTTCGACGTGGTGGTCGCCACTCCCGACATGATGGGCGTTGTGGGCCGCCTGGGTAAGGTCCTGGGCCCCAAGGGCCTGATGCCCTCTCCCAAGGCCGGCACTGTCACCCCCAACGTGACCCAGGCTGTCAACGAGATCAAGGCCGGTAAGGTGGAGTACCGTCTGGACAAGACCAATATTATCCACTGCCCCATCGGCAAGGTGTCCTTCGGCCCCGAGAAGCTGGGCGACAACCTGAACGCCCTCATGGGCGCCATCGTCAAGGCCAAGCCTGCCGCCGCCAAGGGCCAGTACGTGAAGAGCTGCGTCGCCGCCGCCACCATGGGCCCCGGCGTGAAGCTGAATACGGGTAAGTTCGCGTAAGAAGCGCGAGGACAGACCCATAGGGGCGGATGGACTGGATTTTGCCTGAGTCGGGGCAAAGCCGCGCGCCGCGAACAGGCGAGACGTGAGTACAGCGCCCAATCCGTCGTGAGCAGCGCACCCAAACGCACATAGAAAAGCCGCCGGCAGAGCCGGCGGCTTTTTCGTATCCTTATTTCTTCTTTTTCAGCTTCAGCACGTCCTTATAAAATCCGTCCAGCTCCCGTTTGGTCTTAAAGGTGGCCACATACATCTGGTTGCCCATGGCGTCGGACAGCACATCCGGGATGCGGTCAACCATCTTCAGGTTCCCGCTGTACTTAGCCAGGATATCCACGTGGCTCAGGGCAAAGGGCTTGCCGTCCCGCCGCCCGGCATAGGCGCAGAAGGCGTGCTCCCCCGCCTCCAGGGTGGAGTGGTCAAAGGCCACCATGTCCGCCCAGATCTTGTACACATTGGTGGAGTTTGCGTAGTTCATCATATCCGGGCTGAACCCGCCGCAGGGGCGCATATTCACCTCCAGCGCCACCACGTCCCCTTTTTTGCCCATGCCCGCCTGGTCCTGGGTGAGGCGGAAGAACTCGAAGTGGACGAAGCGGCTCTTCACGCCAAAGCTCTTCACCGTGGCCCTCCCCGCCTTCCGGGTGTCGGCGGCCAGGTCCTTGACGATGTAATAGATGGAATTGTCCTCCTGGTTCACAATGTCCATGATGGACATGGGGGTGACGTTGCCCGTCTCAAAAATGGGCTCCCCTTTGGAGTCGATGATTGCGTCGTAGGAATTGACCTCGGCGTGGATAAATTCCTCCATGATGTAGGGTACGCCCTCCATACGGCGGGCCAGGAACGCGCCCAGCTCGGTCTCGCTGGACAGCTTGTGGGTGTCGGAGGCGCCCACGCCGTTGTCAGGCTTGACCACCACCGGCCAGCCCACCTCCTTGATGAACTTCAGGCACCCCTTTTCATCGTCCACCAGGTGGTAACGCGCGGTTGGAATGCCAGCCTTTTGGTAGAACTCCTTCATCCGGGACTTGTATTTGATCCGGGGGATATCTCCCTCCTGGAAACCGGAGGTGATGCGGAAGTCGGTGCGCAGCCGGGCGTCCCGCTCCAGCCAATACTCGTTGTTGGACTCCAGCCAGTCAATCCGTCCGTAGCGGAAGATGAAATAGGCCACGGCCCGGTATACCTGGTCATAGTCCTCCAGGCTGTCCACCTTGTAGTACTCGTTCAGGCTGTCCTTCAGCTCGCCTGTAAGCTCGTCGTAGGGCGCGTCGCCCACGCCCAGCACGTTCAGGCCGTTGTTTTTCAGCTCCCGGCAGAACTGCCAGTAGTTGGTAGGGAAGTTGGGGGAAATGAAGACCACGTTTTTCATCGGGATTCCTTCTCTCTCTTTTTTACGGGTTTTCCGCGTTCGGGGCGTGGAAGCCGCCGGTTTCAGTTCTGATCCAGAAGATAGGGTACAAAATAGGCCACCTGCTTATACCACCAGTCCCAGTCGTGGGCCACGTCCCAGCCCCACACGTCCACCCACAGGTGGATGTCCTTCTCCCGGAAGATGTCCGCCAGCCATAACGTCGTGCCCGGGATCTCCCAGGGCCCCCGGCCAACGCAGATGACCCCCTTCTTTTGGTTGTAGAGCTGGATGAAGGGGTGGTCCTTGGGCATATTGGCCAGGTAGTGCACCGGGGAATTGCGGTAGACCACCTCGTCCATATAGCCGTCGAAGCCGTACTCTGCGCCGTAGATGCCGCTCAGCGCCAGCACCCGGTCAAACAGGTCCGGGCGGCGGAAAAACAGGTTGGCGGCGTGGGTGGCCCCCAGGGAACACCCGAACACCATCACCCCGGCCTCCCCGGTCCAGCCGTTGCGCCCGTTTACCATAGCGCGCATGAAGGGCACCATCTCGTCGGTGATGTAGGCCAGCCACTGCTCATAGCGCCGGATGCGCCAGTAGGGGTCGTCCCACTTGTTGGACCAGCTCTCGGCGTCCATGGTGTCGATGGAAAATACCATCACCTGGCCCGACTCAATCCAGGGCGCCCAGGCGTCGGTCATCCTGAAGTTCTCAAAGTCGAAGAACCGCCCGTCCTGGCAGGGGATAAACAGCACCGGCCTCCCCCCGTGGCCGTATACCTTGCACTCCATATCCCGGCCCAGGGCCGGGCTGTAATCTTTAAAATATTGCGTCTCCATACAGGTTTCCCCCTCAGCGTCCCGCACAGGCGGAACCGCGCTTTATTGATCCTCCCTGCCGTAGAGCAGGGTGTTCATGAAAAACGGGATCTGCCGCTCCCAGCTGGCCTCGCTGTGGTCGCCGCCGGGGACGATGCGGAAGTCCAGCAATACACGCTTGTCCAGCAGCGCCGCCGCCGTCCGGCCCAGCAGCTTGAAGGTCTGGGCGTGGTTGGAAATCTCCCGGGAACCGTAGTCCATGTACAGCACCGTGCCCGGCGAAATGCGGGCGGTGCGGATGAGGGTGTCCACCTTCCCCGGCGCCACCCACAGGGACGGGGACAGCGCCGCCCCCCGGGAAAAGCACCGGTTATACTCCATCACGGCGTACAGGGCCATCAGCCCCCCCATGGAGCTGCCGGCGATAAAGGTGTCGCTCCGCCCGGGGAGGGTGGGGAACTCCTCGTCGATGGCCGGCTTGAAGCTGCGGACCAGCCACTCCATGGTGGCCCTCCCCCGCCCCACCACCCGGCCGGTGCCGCTGTTGGAGAAGGTCCAGGGGGAGTATTCGCTCAGCCGCCCGTTGTCCGGGTGGTGGTTGCACTCCACCGCGGCCACGATGAGCTGGGTCTGGGCGGCGTCCAGGTACTCCCCCATCCCCCAGCTCTTGCCATAGGTGGCGTCCTCGTCGAAAAAGACGTTGTGCCCGTCGAACATGTAGAGCACAGGGTAGCGTAAGTCCGGGTCCATCTCCCAGGAGTCGGGGAGGTAGATGTAGGCCCGGCGGGGCTCGTCCCCGGTGAGTTCGGGAATGGTGATGTTCCAGCTGTCAATCATGGCCCAGGGTCCTTTCCTGCTGTACAGCGATTTATAATAGAATAGTTTAGCACAGTGCTGTGCAAGATGCAACCCACGGATGTTCCGATCTTCGCCTCTTCTGCGCCGCCTGACTAGCGCATTTTCACCGATAACTCACGCAAAAGCCTCGCAGAGTTCGCGTCCAAAGACGCGAATAAAGTGAAGTCCGTTTTTCGGCGGCATGTACGTCGGAAAAACACCGCCCGGCCCGCAAGCGCGCGCGGCGGGCCGCAGCCCCTTCGGCAAATAGGCTATGCCCTTTTGCCGAAAAAACCGCCGGCCTACTGGCCGGCGGTCCTCTTTGGTAGCCGATTCTGTTCCTGGGTCTGGGCCCACAGCTGCATCCCGGTGACCAGCACAAAGGTGGCCACCGCGGGGGACACCAGCGCGTGGCCAGCGATGGCGGAGATGCCGAAGCCCATCAGCACGGCGTACAGCGCGGTGCAGTAGTCGAGGCTTCCAAGCCGCTGGGCCGGGCGGCGGAAGAACTGGACGATGGCCCACACGAAAAAGGCCAGGTAGGGCAGGTAGTACAGCCCAAAGCCCAAAATGCCGTGACGCAGCAGCAACGCCAGCGGGTCCATCTCCACCATGAAGTGGACCTCCCGGCCATAGGCGGCCACGTTGGCGTAGCCGATGCCCAGCAGCTTGGCGGCGATGCCGCCCTCGGTGTACACCTGGACGGAGGGGCAGGAGCCCAGCAGGCGGCGGCTGAGGATCTGGTCGATCCGCTCCAGCGTCTCGTTGTTGTTGAGCAGCTCCTTGAGCCATGTGCCCTTGGCGGCGGCCTGGATCTCCTCGTCCCAGGTCAGCAGGGTCTGTTCCGGATCGTTATCCAGCAGCTTGAGATACACATAGTCCAGATATTCCTTCAGGGGGGAATTGAAGAAGAAAATCACGATCATCACCAACACCCCGGCCATGGCGGCGGTCTGGATGAGCCGCGCCCGGGTGCGCTCCCGGACCAGATAGACCGCCTGCCATACGAAAGCCGCCACGCTGTAAAGCGCGATGGCGCCGAAAATGATCTTGGTGCCCAGGAAGTTGGCGCTCACCGCCACCGCAAACAGGGTCCACACCGCCAGCACACCCTTCCACCAGGTCTTTTTGGTGACCTCGGAGAGCACCTGGGCACAGTAGCTCATGGTAAAGGGGGCGGTGATGGCCATGATGCAGCCCACCTCGTTGGCGGCGTAGAACCAGCCCCGGAACCCCATACCCGCGTTGCCGTAGGACACGAAGCTGGTGCCGGTGGCCACGGCGATGGGGATGACGCTGACATAAATGCCCCCCGCCAGGGCGATGGAGCGGGTGGTGACCACATAGCCGTACTGCTTGTACACAGACCAGAGGAAGAGGAACACGAAGGGGAAGAAGAAGGTCTTGATGACGTCCTTCATATTGCTCACGCACAGGGAAAAGCCGCCCAGGGTGAACATGTACCCCATAAACAACGCCAGATAGGCCAGCAACGCCCCGGTGTAGACCATCACCCGCTTTTTCCCCGGGAAATCGCTGACGAACACCGCATACAGGAAGGCCGCCACCATGGCCAGCGCGCGCACCACTATGCCCACTGTAATGGGGTGCTCGAATTCGGCCCCCAGGCCGGTAAGCGCGTCCAGCAGCGGCTGGCACAGGATATAAACGGCCAGGATTACCGGCAGCCGGGCCTTTGCACCCGTCTGAAGCTTTGTACGCAAGTTTTCCATATATACCTCCACGCGCCGGCGGCGCCCGTCTTCAAAACACAGCTTATTTAGTATAGTATAGCTTGGCGGATAATGCAATAAAAAATCGCTCAAAAGAATGTTAACATTTTGCAAAGACAGGAAAAAGCCCTCCGCGCCTGCGGCGCGGAGGGCCCGCTGCATCGGGGCAGCGCTTTACAGCGCGGCTTTGATTGTGTCAACCATATCCGTCTTTTCCCAGGGCAGCTCCAGCTCTGGGCGTTCCCCCACAAAATGTCCCATTTTGCGGGGGCCCCTTTGGTTTAAACATCCTCGGGCGGAATAAATCCGCCCTGCGGCAAGGTTTTGGCTATGTCAAAACGCTTGTACGCGCCATTTGGCGCGTGTTCGGCCGCCCTACGGCCTACAGCGCGGCTTTGATTGTGTCAACCATATCCGTCTTTTCCCAGGGCAGTTCCAGCTCCGGGCGGCCGAAGTGGCCGTAAGCGGCGGTCTGGCGGTAGATGGGGCGGCGCAGGTCCAGCCGGTTGATAATGGCGGTGGGCCGCAGATCGAACACCTTGTCCACAGCCGCCTCCAGCGCCTCGTCGCCCACAGAGCCGGTGCCGAAGGTGTCGACGCGCACGGACACGGGCCTGGCCACCCCGATGGCGTAGGCCAGCTGCACCTGGCACTTATCAGCCAGCCCCGCGGCCACGATGTTCTTGGCCACCCAGCGGGCGGCGTAGGCGGCGGAGCGATCCACCTTGGTGGGGTCTTTGCCGGAGAACGCGCCGCCGCCGTGGGGGGCGGACCCGCCGTAGGTGTCCACGATGATCTTCCGCCCGGTGAGCCCGGAGTCCCCCTGGGGCCCGCCCACCACAAAGCGGCCGGTGGGATTGACCAGAATACGGGTGTTTTCGTCCAGCAGGGCGGCGGGGATGGTGGGCTTTACCACCAGCTCGATCATGTCGGCCCTGATCTGCTCCAGGGTAGCCTCCGGGGCGTGCTGGGTGGACAGCACCACCGTATCCACCCGGACGGGCCTGCCGTCCGCGCCGTACTCCACGGTCACCTGGCTCTTGCCGTCGGGCCGGAGGTAGTCCACCAGCTTCTCCTTGCGCACCTGGGTGAGCCGCTGGGCCAGCTTGTGGGACAGGGCGATGGCCAGGGGCATCAGCTCCTCCGTCTCGGTGCAGGCGTAGCCGAACATCATGCCCTGGTCCCCCGCGCCGTTGTCCAGACCGTCGTCGAACTGGCCCTCCTTGGCCTCCAGGGCCTTGTCCACCCCCAGGGCGATATCGGGGGACTGCTCGTCGATATTGGTGATGACGGCGCAGCTGTCGCCGTCGAAGCCGTACTTGGCCCGGTCATAGCCGATGTCCCGGATAACCTGGCGGGCGATCTTGGGTATGTCCACATAGCAGGAGGTGGTGATCTCCCCCATAATGTGGACCAGGCCGGTGGACACCGCGGTCTCGCAGGCCACCCGGGCATTGGGGTCCTGCTCAATGATGGCGTCCAGAATGGCGTCGGAGATCTGGTCGCAGATCTTGTCGGGGTGGCCCTCGGTCACCGATTCAGATGTAAACAGTCTTTTTGCCATGGTTTGTTTCTCCTTTCTTTTGGGGACGAGGCTGAAAAACCCCCGCCGGGACACGGCGGGGGCTGGATGGTTCAGTTCTCTCCTCATCTCGCGTTTCCGCCGGACTTGGCACCTTGCTTCGCAGGTTGCCGTGGCTTCATTGGGCCGGTCCCTCCGCCACTCTTGATAAGGGTTATTCACTTGTACGGTTTTATTATAACACGGCTTTTCCCGCTGTCAATGGGCATTTAAGGAAAAACGTAAAGTTTTGGCTCAGCCCTCCGCCCCGGCCCGCAGGGGCAGGATGTCCCGCCGGTACACCCTGCGCATAAAGATGACGCACAGCGTACAGGAAAACAGCTCCGCGATGGGAAAGGCCAGCCACACCTGCTCCAATTCGAACAGCCGGGACAGGAGGAAGGCCACCGGAAGCAGGACGATAAGCTGGCGCACCAGCGAGGTGGTGAGGCTGAGTACGCCGTGATCCAGCGCCTGGAACACCGAGCCGGACACGATGCCGAAGCCCGCCAGCAGCCAGCTGTAGGAGATGATGCGCAGGGCGGGTATGCCGATGGCCAGCAGATCCCCCGCCGCCCCATCCTCCGCCTGGAAGATGGACAGCAGCGGGCCGGGGACCAGCTGGAACACCGCGAAGCCGATTGCCATGAGGGCGGTGGCGTAGACGGCGCTGAGCTTGATGGTCTTGAGGATGCGCTCCGGCTTGCGGGCGCCGTAGTTGTAGGCCACGATGGGCACCATCCCGTTGCAAAGGCCGAACACCGGCATGAAGAAGAAGGACTGGAGCTTGAAATACACCCCGAACACCGCCGTGGCCGTCTTGGTAAAGCCCAGAAGGATCTGGTTCATGCCGAACACCATTACCGAGCCGATGGACTGCATGACGATGCCGGGCAGGCCCACGCTGTAAATGGCCCGGATGGTGGGGCCGTCCGGGCGGAACCCCCGGAAGGACAAATTCACATCCGGGTTTTGGGCCACGTTGAAAAAGATGGACACGCCGCAGCCCACGCACTGGCCGATGACGGTGGCAAGCGCGGCCCCCGCCACCTCCATCCGGGGAAAGGGGCCCAGGCCGAAGATGAGGATGGGGTCCAAAATGATGTTGGTCACCGCCCCCACCGCCTGGGAGATCATGGACTGGACGGTGCGCCCGGTGGCCTGGAGGATGCGCTCCAGCGTCACCGCGCCGAACAGCCCCATGCTCGCCCCACAGCAGATGGACAGGTAATCCGCACCGTAGTTGATGATGCCCTCCACGTCGGTCTGCACCGTGTAGAACAGCCGGGAGCAGGTCAGGCCCAGCGCCACGAACGCCAGACAGCTCACCGCCGCCAGGAAAATGCCGTTCACCGCCGCCAGATCGGCCTTGTCCCGCCGCTGCTCCCCCAGGCTGCGGGACAGCAGGGCGTTGATACCTACGCCGGTGCCCACGCCGACGGCAATCATCAGGTTCTGCACCGGGAAGGCCAGCGACACCGCGTTGAGCGCGTCCTCGTTGAGTTGGGATACGAAATAACTGTCCACCACGTTGTAAAACGCCTGGACCAGCATAGAGATCATGATTGGGATAGACATGTTCAGCAAAAGCCGGTTTACCGGCATGACGCCCATCTTGTTTTCGCCTTCGGGCCGTACCACAGGGGATTCCTCCTTTTTTCTCTGCGGGGCGCCGCCCCGCCCGCGTCAAATCACAGTAATATATGATTATAGTGGAATCTGATTTTATTGTCAATGGGTGTCGTCCGGCGGCAAAAGGAAAAGCGCCCGGCGGTTTCCGCCGGACGCTTCTGGTCAGCTTTTCGGTTTTGGCTTGAACAGGAAGGCCACCGCCACGCCCAGGAAGATGGCCGCCGCCACGCCCCCCGCAGTGGCGGTGACGCCGCCGGTGAGGGCGCCCAGCAGCCCCTTCTCCGCCACCGCTTCCTTGACTCCCTTGGCCAGGGCGTAGCCGAAGCCGGTGAGAGGCACCGTGGCCCCCGCCCCGGCCCAATCCGCCAGGGGCTTGTACACGCCCACGGCCCCCAGCACCACCCCGGACACCACGTAGGCCACCAGGATGCGGGCGGGGGTGAGCTTGGTCTTGTCGATGAGCAGCTGCCCGATGACGCAGAACAGTCCGCCCACCAGAAATGCTTTCAGATAGTCCATCATTTGCCTCCTTCCAGCGCGATGGCGTGGCACACGCCGGGGATGGACTCCCCCTGCATGGTGGCGGTGGGGGAGTGGAGCGCCCCGGTGGGGCAGAACAGGATGCGCTTCCACCGCCCTGCCAGCAGCCCCGGCAGCAGGTAGCCGCACAGCACCGACGCCGAGCACCCGCACCCGGACGCCCCGGCGTGGACGTCCTGCTGCTCCCGGTCAAACAGGAGTAGGCCGCAGTCGTTGTAGTTGGCCAGCTCCACCCCGTCCCGGGCAAAGAAGTCGCACACAATCTCGTGGCCCAGGCTGCCCAGGTCGCCGGTGACGATGAGGTCGTAGTAGTCCGGCGACAGGGCGGTGTCCTCAAAGTGGGCCTTCAGGGTGGAATAGGCGGCAGGAGCCATGGCCGCCCCCATGTTGTTGGCGTCCTTGATGCCCTTGTCCACCACCTTGCCCACCGTCACCCGGGCCACCCGGGGGCCGGGGCGCACCTCATTGGTGACGATCACCGCCCCGGCGGCGGTGGCCGTCCACTGGGCGGTGGGTGTGCGCTGGGAGCCGTACTCCAGGGGGGTCCGGTACTGCCGCTCCGCCGAACAGAAGTGGGACGAGGTGACGGCGGCGGCATACTTCCCATACCCGCCGCTGAGCAGCAGCGCGGCCAGGGCCAGGCTCTCCCCCATGGTGGAACACGCCCCGTACAGCCCAAAGAAGGGCACCGCCGCCGCCCGCGCGGCGTAACCCGAGCCGATGCACTGGTTCAAAAGGTCGCCCGCCAGCAGCAGATCCAGGTCCGGCGAGTGGAGCCCCGCCCGTTTCAGCGCCGCGTCCAGGGCCAGCTGCTGCATGGCGGATTCGGACTTCTCCCAGGTCTCCTCCCCAAAGGCGTCGTCCTGGCAGGTGTGGTCGAAATGCCGCCCCAGGGGGCCCTCGGCCTCCTTTTTGCCCGCGGCGGAGCCGTGGCCGATGATGACGGGGGGCGACCCGGGCTGGAAGGTCTGCCGCCCCAGCTTGCGATTTTCCATGGAAGTGACTTCCTTTCGTTCGCACAGGATTTGCCGTTAGTTTGCGCTGTGAAAGGAAATTCATACATTGAGAAAAATCTGACAACAAAAACGGCCTTGTCTCTGGAAAAACGGGGAAGATCGTGATATAATACCCTTCGTAATGTTTGGGGAGGAACAAGCCGATGCCAGAGGAAAAGCGTACCATAGGATACATCTGCCCCGTGTGCGGCCAGGCGGTCATCGCCTCCCGCACCGCCTTTCAGCTCGCCGCCGGGGACAACGTCCTGCCCTGCCCCTGCGGCAAGTCGGAGCTGGCCTTCCGCCAGCTGGGGGACCGCTGCGAGGCCACCGTGCCCTGCCTGTTCTGCGCCCGGGACCACCGGGCGGTGTGCGCCAACGCCGCACTGCTGCGCCAAAAGCTGCTGGCCCTGTCCTGCCCCGCGTCGGGGCTGGGGTGCTGCTACATCGGCGAGGAGGGCCCGGTGTTCCAGGCCATGGAAAAGCTGGAGGCGGCGGTGGACAAACTGCGGCTGGACGACCAGACGGAAAACCGGGGCGCTTTCCTCAACGAGGCGGTCATGGGCGAGGTGCTGGGCGAGCTGAAGGACATCGCCGCCCGGGGCGGTGTGAAATGCGCCTGCGGATCGCCGGATTACGGCGTGCGGGTGGGCTACTCCTCGGTGGATCTGGTGTGCGCCCAATGCGGCGCGGCCCTGCGCCTGGGCGCCGCCACCCCCGACGACCTGGACGCCCTGTGCGCCCGGGACACCCTCACCATTCCTGGAAAGAAGGAATAACCCTTGAGCACCTTTTATGAAACGGACTTCCGGGTGGATTCCCGGGACGTGGATCTGTTCAACCAGTGCCGCCCGTCGGCCGTGTTGGGCTACCTCCAGGAGGCCGCCACCCAGGCGGCGCTGGAGCTGGGGGTGGCCGGCCCCCAGATCAAGGAAAAGTATAACTGCCTGTGGATGGTCACCCGCAACTGGGTGGAGCTGGACGCCCCTTTGCGCTGGAACCAGCTCATCACCGTGAAAACCTGGCACCGGGGGGCGTCCGGGGCCTCCTCCTACCGGGATTTTGATTTGTTCCGGGACGGGAAGCCCATCGGGCAGGGCACCTCGGTGTGGGTGATGGTGGACGCGGACGAGCATAAGCTGTTCCGCATGAAAAACCTGGCGGAGTTCCAGGGCACAGACGGCGGCGGGCTGTGTAAGTCCGTCAAGCTGCGCCGCCCGGCCATGCCCGGGCAGTTTGACGCCCGCGTCCGGCGGGAGCTGGGCTACTCCGACACCGACATCAACGGCCACGTGAACAACGCCCACTACGCCGACTTCGCCTGCGACAGCCTCCACCTGGAGCGGCTGGGCCGGGGGAAGTTTGTGCGCTCCTTCCAGATCGGCTATGTCAGCGAGTGCCAGGCGGGCGAAACCCTGTGGGTGGACACCGCCGTCCAGGACGGCCAGCTTTTCGCCCGGGGCGAGGGCGGGGACGGAACGGAACGCTTTGATTTTTGCCTGGCATTGGACGAGCTTCCAAAAAGCAACAAATAATCCCCTCTCTCCGGGAAGATTTAATGCTTTTGTAACAAATGAGCGCGAACTTTTGTAACGACTGCCCGGTATTCTAATACTTGCAAGAGACGCTTTTCTTTTTCATTCTATCCTCCATCCTTTTTTGAGCCGGAGCGGCAGCGCTCCGGCTCACCTCCTTTTCTGCGCAAGACCCCCGGGCCGCGGCCCGGGGGTCTCTCCTGTTCACGGGAAGATAAAAATATCCTCAATGGGGGCCTCCACCGCCCGGGATATGTCCACCGCCAGCTTGAGGGAGGGGTTATACTGGGCCTTCTCCAGCCGCATGATGGTCTCCCTCCGCACCCCCACCTGCTGGGCCAGCTGTTCCTGGGTCAGCTCCTTGAGCTGGCGGTACTTTTTCAGCCTGCACTCGAAGTCCGGCATAGTTACCCCTCCCCGCCTTCGTCCAGCTGGTCCGCCCGGTCATAGCGGTAGAGCAGGTATTCGCTGAGGAACAGGTCCAGCGCCACCGTCAGCGAGAGCACAATCAGCACGGCGATCAGCGTATACTCCAGGTTCCCCAATATGGCCCCCCGGGCCACCACCAGCAAGGTCACGAACAGGGCGGCCACGGTGACCCGGTGGGCGGCCAGCTCGGCCCGTGTCCTGTTTTCCACATACCGCTCGTCCATCAGGATGCCGGACATCCTGCCCTCATAGAAGAAGCCGAAAAAGCCGAAGAACACGAAGAAGATAAAGGGGTACACCTGATGGAAGGCGCTGTAGGTCCAAAAGCCCACAAACCCGAAGAATCCAAAAACGCCCAGCAGGCCCAGCCTGGGATCCATCTTCCGGGTGGTCTTGGTCTTTGCCAGCCGCCGCTTGCTGGCGACGATGGCCCAGACCAGCAGTCCCCCCAGATAGATCACATACAGGTTGAACAGGAGCAGCGCCCCCAGCATGGGCAGATCCTTGGACAAAAATTCGTAGGCCTCAAAGTCCATGCGGGCCACCAGCCGCCAGTCGTTGAACATAATGGAATACCAACTGGCCCCCGCCAACAGCAGCACCACGATCACGCCCAGGATAACGGTAAATTTTACGCTTGGTTTTTTCATGATACGTTCCTCCCGACAGATGAGATATATTTATCACGAGATATATTCCTCTCTTGATAGGATAAATATATCACTTCCCATTTTCTTTGTCAAGAGGAAAGTCACAAATAAATCACATTTTAAGGGCCTAAACCTTAGACTATTTTAACCTGCGCTTTAAGGAGCCTTGGTATCCGTGGGGTACAATCCAATCATCGGACGGGGGAAGCCCCTCCGCAATCACACGATTGGAGGACATACCCATGAAAAAAACATGGCTGATCTGGCTGGGAGCCGCCGCGGTAGTTATCGCGGGCATCATCTTGTGCTACACCACGTTTTTCACCGGCTCCGGCGATATCGCCTATTACACGCAGATCGACAACAGCAAATTGAGCCGGGCAGGGGGGCAGGGTGCCATCGACTTGTCCGGCAACGGAGGGATGGACTGGTCCTACACCCTGCCCTCCTACGATAAGGACGGCGGCGAAAAAGACATCACTTTCGGCGTGTCTCGGGAGCTTCGGGAGGGGGCGTTCCTGCGGCTGACGGTGCGGCCCGGCCGGGGGGTAATGACCTGGGCCGAGGTGCAGTATGACGAGCTTCCCCCGGCGGTACAGGGGCATTACGGAGAGCCATCAGATGATTGACAGAAAAAATCCCCGCAGTCTGTGGACTGCGGGGATTTTCACATTCAGCTTGGAATCAATACATGCCCATGTCGGGGGCGGGGGCGGCAGCGGGAGCCGGGGGCTCGGGCTTGTCGGCCACCAGGGACTCGGTGGTCAGCAGCACGGCGGCCACGGAGGCGGCGTTCTCCAGGGCGGAACGGGTCACCTTGGTGGGGTCCACGATGCCGGAGGAGATCATGTCGCAGTACTCCTCCTTGTAGGCGTCGAAGCCGTAGCCGGTCTTGCCGGCGGACTTGACACGCTCCAGCACCACGGAGCCGTCGATACCGGCGTTGGCGGCGATCTGCTTCATGGGCTCGGCCAGGGCCTTGGCCACAATGTTGGCGCCGGTCTTTTCGTCGCCCTCCAGGGTGTCCACCAGCTTCTCCACGGCGGGGATGGCGTCCACATAGGCGGCACCGCCGCCGGCCACGATGCCCTCTTCCACAGCGGCGCGGGTGGCGTTCAGCGCGTCCTCAATGCGCAGCTTCTTCTCCTTCATCTCGGCCTCGGTGGCAGCGCCCACCCGGATGATGGCCACACCTCCGGCCAGCTTGGCCAGCCGCTCCTGGAGCTTCTCCTTGTCGTAGTCGGAGGTGGTGGTCTCGATGGCCTTGCGGATCTGGCCCACCCGGGCGGAGATGGCGTCGGAGGAGCCCTCGCCGTCCACGATGATGGTGTTCTCCTTCTGGACCTTCACCTGGCGGGCGCGGCCCAGCATATCCATGGTGGCCTCCTTGACCTCCATACCCAGGTCGGAGGAGATGACCTGGCCGCCGGTGAGGATGGCGATATCCTCCAGCATCTCCTTGCGGCGGTCGCCGAAGCCGGGGGCCTTGATGCAGCACACGTTCAGGGTGCCGCGCAGCTTGTTCACCAGCAGGGTGGACAGGGCGTCGCCTTCCACGTCCTCGGCCACGATCAGCAGGCGGCGGCCGGACTGGGCCACCTGCTCCAGGATGGGCAGCAGGTCCTGGATGGAGGAGATCTTCTTATCGGTGAGCAGGATGAGGGCGTCGTCCAGCACGGCCTCCATCTTCTCGGTGTCGGTGACCATATAGGGGGTGATATAGCCCCGGTCCAGCTGCATGCCCTCCACGACCTCGCTGTAGGTCTCGGCGGTCTTGGACTCCTCCACGGTAATCACGCCGTCGTGGGAAACCTTCTCCATGGCCTCGGCGATCAGGGTGCCGATGGCCTCGTCGGAGGAGGAGATAGCGCCCACGCGGGCGATGTCGGAGGTGCCGGACACAGGCTTGGAGTGGCCCTTGATGGCCTCAATGGCGGCGTCGGTGGCCTTGGAGATGCCCTTCTTCATGACCATGGGGTTGGCCCCGGCGGCCAGATTCTTCAGGCCCTCCCGGATGATGGCCTGGGCCAGCAGGGTGGCGGTGGTGGTGCCGTCGCCGGCCACGTCGTTGGTCTTGGTGGAGACCTCCTTGACGATCTGGGCGCCCATGTTCTCGAACGGGTCGGCCAGCTCAATCTCCTTGGCGATGGTCACGCCGTCGTTGGTGATGAGGGGGGTGCCGAACTTCTTATCCAGCACCACATTGCGGCCCTTGGGGCCCATGGTGATTTTAACGGTGTCGGCCAGCTGGTTGACGCCCCGCTCCAGGGCGTGGCGGGCCTCCTCGCCGTAGCAGATGATCTTAGACATATCGCATTACCTCCAAATATTTGAGATGTTTTAACATTGTTGTCACGCCTCGCCTGTTCGCGACGCGCGGCTTCGCTCCGGCCCGGGCAAAATCCAGCCCCGCTTTGCGGGCCTTGGGCTTTTGCCCCCGCTTCGTTCTATCCGCGCTGCTCACGACGGATCGGACGCTCCTTGCTCACTCGACGACAGCGAGGATATCATTTTGCCGGACGATGGTGTACTCCTCGCCGCCGTTCCCCACGAAACTTCGTTTCGCGGGGGCCCCTTTGGGATTTCATATGCGGCTGCCGGAAATGAATTCCGTCAGTCGCCGGCGCTCACGCGCCGCCCCACCTCACGATGGGGCCCAGGTGGACGGCTTCCGGTGTGCTTTTCCAGAAGTTACTCCACAATTGCCAGAATATCGTTCTGACGGACGATGGTGTACTCCTCGCCGTCCACCTTGACCTCGGTGCCGGAATACTTGCTGGTGAGCACCTTGTCGCCCACCTTCACGGTCATGACGACCTCCTTGCCGTCCACCATGCCGCCGGGGCCCACGGCCACCACTTCGGCCATCTCGGGCTTTTCCTTGGCATTGGCGGTGAGGATGATACCGCCCTTGGTCTTTTCCTCGGCCTCCAGGGCCTTGAGGATCACGCGGTCAGACAGGGGTTTGAGATTCATTGTTGCTTCCTCCTTAAATTAAAGTGCGGGGCCGTCGTGGCAACGGGCCAAGACCGGAGCGGGGCAAAAACAGGGAGGCCCCGGCGGGGCCGGACAGCTTTTGCGAAGCCGGCGGGCTTAGAACCGCGCCGCGAACATGCGCAGCATGTGTACCGTTGTTTTAGCACTCGCATTGCCTGAGTGCTAACCACGAGTATGATAATACCCCCTTTGCTCGAAAAAATCAACCCCTAAATTCAAAAATTTTGGGCTGAGCGGTAAAAGTTCACTCTCCGTTCACATTCGTCCCGCCCCGCCGCTTTCACCGCCACGCCCCGACTGCTAAAATTCGCCGCAAAAAGCCCCCGGCTCGCACACACCGGGGGCTTAAATTATTTCTCTTCCAGCAGCTTGGTCAGCTCCGCCATAAAGGTGTTGATGTCCTTGAACTGCCGATAGACGGAGGCGAAGCGCACATAGGACACCTCGTCCACGTCCTTGAGCTTTTCCATCACCAGCTCGCCGATCTCGGTGCTGGGCACTTCCCGCTCCATCTCGTTTTGCAGGGACTGCTCGATCTCCCCCGCCAGCCGCTCCAGGGTGGACATGGGCACCGAGCGTTTCTCACAGGATTTCAGCATGCTGTTCAGCAGCTTGTTTTTGTCAAAGGCCTGGCGGCTGCCGTCCCGCTTGATGACCATCAAAGGCAGGCTCTCCACGATCTCGTAAGTAGTAAACCGCTTCCGGCAGGCCAGGCATTCCCGCCTGCGGCGGATGCTGCTGCCCTCCTCGGCGGGGCGGGAATCCACAACTTTGCTCTCCAAATGGGCACAGTACGGGCATTTCATAACAGCATCCGTCCTTTCCAAGCTGAAATCACGCATCGTAGCCATTATAACATAGAGTATCATAAATGGGTACTATTTTTGAAAAAAATTTTTCCTGCGCATAATCTGTGAAAAAGAGTGGCATACTGTTCTGCGTGAGGTGATAATTATGGACAACCGCAATTTCAACAATCCCGAGAACAAGAACCAGCAGGGCGGCCAAAACAAAAACCAGCAGGGCGGCCAGAACAAAAAGGACCAGTGCCCCGAGAACAAAAAAAACTCCAACTCCCCCGAAAACAAGAACCATAACCGGGGCTACTGAGCCGGCGGGGCGGAGGGCGTGCGCGTCCTCCGCCTTTTTATTTTGAAGGAGGAAGCGCCGTGAAACGCGAAAAGCCAGACGAACGGGAGCTGGCCGCCCGGGATCCCCGGTACCGCAAGCCCCCTTACGAGGATTTGTCCAGCCTGGTAGCCGGACGGATGCAGGCCGGTCCCCAGTCCACGCCCCCCAGGGCGGGGTTTGAGCTGGACGACTGGCAGGACCCGGAACTGTTCCACTCCCCCGAGCTGTGAGCAAAGGGCCCCCGCAATGGGGGCCCTTTGCCATCCCTTTTTCTCCCGCGCTCCCTTGCCAAACCACGTCCGCTGTGGTATGCTGGTCTCACCTGACCGCAGGGCCGCTCCGCCCTGCCACAACAAAGATGAGGTGAGCGCCATGTCTACCTGTACCCAACTGATACATACCCTGAAAAACGGCGGCTATGACCCGGCCCTGGCCGCCCTCTACGCCCTGGACGGCAGCGCACAGAAGCTGGACGGTGCCCGTGGGCGGTGCGTACGCATAGCGGAGGCTTTCGCCGCCCGCTATGGGGCGCAGGCCCAGGGCGCAGCCCTGTTCAGCGGCCCCGGCCGCACCGAGATCGGCGGCAACCACACCGACCACCAGCATGGCCGGGTGCTGTGCGGCAGCGTGGATCTGGACATGCTGGCCTGCGCCGCCCCCAACGGGCTGGACGTGGTGCGCATCCAGTCCGAGGGCTACCCCCCGCTGGAAATCAGCCTCAACGACCTCACCCCCAAAAAGGAGGAGGAAAACACCTCCGCCGCCCTGGTGCGGGGGGTGGCGGCAAAAATCAAGGAGCTGGGCTTTGAGCTGTCCGGCTTTGACGCCTGCGCCAACTCCACCGTGCTGTCCGGCTCCGGCCTGTCCTCCTCCGCCGCCTATGAGACCTTGGTGGGCAATATCTTCAACCACTTCTGCTGCGGGGACAAGCTGGACCCCGTCACCATCGCCAAAATCGGCCAGTACGCCGAAAACGTCTACTTCGGCAAGCCCTGCGGCCTGATGGACCAGATGGGCTCGTCGGTGGGCGGCGCGGTGGCCATCGACTTCAACGACCCCGCCAACCCGGTGGTGGAGCGGGTGGACTACGATTTCAGCAAGTCCGGCCATGCCCTGTGCATTGTGGACACCGGCTCCAGCCACGGCGACCTGACGGACGACTATGCCGCCGTCACCCGGGAGATGGGGGCGGTGGCCGCCCACTTCGGCAAGGCGGTGCTGCGGGAGGTGCCCTTGGAGGATTTCCAGGCCGCCCTGCCTGCCCTGCGCTCGGAGTGCGGCGACCGGGCGGTACTGCGGGCCATGCACTTCTATTCCGACGACCGCCGGGCCGCCCAGGAGGCGGACGCGCTGAAAACCGGGAACTTCGAGGCCTTCCTGAACCTGGTGAACGCCTCCGGCCTGTCCTCCTCCCTGTGCCTGCAAAACACCTGGTCGATCCACGACCCAAGCCAGCAGGCCATCCCCTTGGCCCTGACGGCGGCGGAATACCTGCTGGACGGCATGGGGGCCTGCCGGGTACACGGCGGCGGCTTCGCGGGCACTATCCAGGCCTGGGTGCCCGAGGATTATCTCACCGTGTTCAAAAACGGCATGGAGGCCCTGTTCGGGGCGGGCAAATGCCACGTGCTCCACATCCGGCCCCAGGGCGGCTGCGTCGTCGCCGCAAGCTCCGCATTCCCCGTTTCCGGCTGATGCCGAAAGCTCGCTCGTTTTGCTGCGGCTCCTCTCCCCACAAAGCCAAAGGGCGGCTTTGCGGGGCCCCAATATTATCCCGAAAGAACGGAAGTGTTACCATGATTGATTCTGCCATTTCCAAGCTGATCTCCTATGCCCTGGAAACGGGCCTCATCCAGCCCTGCGAGAAGGACTGGGCGGTGAACGCCATCCTGGACGCGCTGAAAATCGACAGCTACGCCAATCCCGGCACGGACTGGGGCGCGGTGGAGCTGGCCCCGGTGCTGGCCGAGCTTCTGGATGACGCCCATAAGCAGGGCGTGCTGTCCGAAAACTCCGTGGTCTACCGGGACCTGTTCGATACCGAATTGATGGGCCGTCTTACCCCCCGGCCCGGCCAAGTCATCGACCGCTTCAAGGCCCTGTATCAAGAGGATCCCCAAAAGGCCACCGATTGGTACTACAAATTCAGCCAGGACACCAACTACATCCGCCGGGACCGCATCGCCCGCGACATCCAGTGGAAGGCCCCCACCCAGTACGGCGAGCTGGACGTGACCATCAACCTGTCCAAGCCGGAGAAGGACCCCAAGGCCATCGCCGCGGCGAAAAACCTGCCCGCCTCCGCCTATCCCCGGTGCCAGCTGTGCGCCGAGAACGAGGGCTACGC
>ERZ779632.601-NODE-601-length-19177-cov-15.196841_pt1 | contig 19177 bp, 19 predicted proteins | sample MGYA00514194_ERZ779632 | MGnify/ENA primary metagenome ERZ779632 (study PRJEB29562, sample SAMEA4376704) | mouse gut metagenome | isolation source: Cecum | study: EMG produced TPA metagenomics assembly of the A DSS colitis mouse model was used to assess the...
GTTTCTGCCTGCCACGAGCCATTTTTGACTTTCTCCCTGCAATATTCCTGCGGATAAATTCTTCCGTCTTTTTGATGGTTTTCTGCTGTGCGGCATACTGTCTGATATAATCCTCACGGAGCAGTGCCTTTTTTCTCGTGAACTCTGAATAAGTGCCAAAATATTTTGTAATCTTCTCGTTGTCAATGTCGCATATCCTTGTGGATATTTTCTCTAAAAAGTCATAGTCATGCGATACTACCAGAAAAGCGTTTGGCAGGCTGGAAAGATATTCGGCAAGCCATGTAACATGCTCCTTGTCCAAAAAGTTCGTCGGCTCGTCCAAAAGCAAAATATCTGGCTTCTCAAGCAGCAGCTTCGCCAGTATGACCTTTGCCCTCTGCCCGCCGCTCATCTGCTCAATCGGTCTGTCTAACCCGACTGCCGTTAAGCCCAGACCTGTCGCTACCTGTTCTATCTTTGTGTCAATCAAATAAAACTCTTTGCGTTCTAATTCTTCCTGATACCTTGCCGCCATGCCTAGCTTTGCCATATCCCCATTCGCAGACTGGCAGTACAGCTCATTCATCCTGTTTTCTATCTCATACAGCCCAGAAAATGCGGATTGCAGGAACTCCCTCATCGCCACGCTTTTTTCAATTTGGGCGTACTGGTCGAGATACCCTATTTTTGTGTTCGGCTGCCATACTATCCTGCCAGAGTCGGGGATAAGCTGCTCCGTGCAAATTTTTATGAACGTGCTTTTTCCCGCCCCGTTCTGACCGACAATCCCGATATGCTCCCCTTTGTTCAATGTAAAATCTGCGTTTTTAAACAGATAATTTTCTCCAAAAGAATGCGTTAATCCCGTAACTTCTAATAAACTCATAATCATTGTCCTCTCTTTTTCCTGTCTGATTTTCCAAAATGGGCAAAAAAATAGCAGAAGTCAGATACTCTTGGTATCATGCCTTCTGCTATATCCGTTCCATCGCAAACCGCTTGCAGGAAACAGCCCATATACAACAAAAGGCTACGGACAAAACACTGTCCATAGCCTGCTGCACACAAATTTGTACGGGAAAAGAAACAATATATGAAAAAGACATAAAATCCCTCTCATGTACTGCTGCATTTCCCGATGAAATCCTAACGTGTTATATTACGCTATACTCTGTACAATGTTTCATCGGATTTGATTGTACAGAGCTGATTTTCTTTTTAGGCGGAAGTTCGTTTGTAATGTAAAAGCTCATGAAACTGTTCTCCTTTAAATTAGTGCAAATAATTATAGCATGAAAATCAGCCGTTTGTCAAATCCTATTTTTTATGAAATTTTCATTTTCCCTTACATTTAGGAAATTTTTTGTTATGTAAGAGAGTTTATATGGCTCAATTAGAAGCTACTTTTATCAAAAAAGTAATTTATTCCGTTAATGGATTTTTAGTCTGTTAAATTTGATGTCTTGATAAAAAATTACATTTGAGTTTCTCATAACTAACGGTACTTATTACATGTTCGATTGAGCAGGCATCTTTTTTAGCAATTTCAATGGGTACACCCATCCGAGAAAATAAATTGGTAAAAAAGTTATATCTTTCATAGACCTGCGACGCTAATAGTTCTCCCTTTGGGCTGAGATGCAGTCCACATTCATCATCCACCCTTATGTAATCTTTATTTCGTAACTGTTTTATCGCAACAGAAACACTTGCTTTGGAAAAGCCCAAGTATTCAGCAACATTTACTGAGTAGACAGTTCTTAACTTTAACTGTAAGATAAAAATTGCTTTCAAATAATCTTCTTTTGATTGCCCTAATTCCATATCAATCTACCTCCTTTGTAACCTCCGTCGATAAAACACGGCTTATCTTAACCGCAAAAATTATGGTAATAATTGTGGTCAAAAGGTCTGCCATAGGCTGCACCCATATCACGCCAGTTAAATCGAGCAGGCGAGGTAATACAAAAACCAGAGGGAAAAAGAAAATACCCTGTCTGCTTAAGCTGAGTACACTTCCCACCAAACTTTTACCAATAGCAAGATAAAGGGACGCATAAACCATTTGAAAGCCAAATGTAATGAATAATACCGCATTTAATCTGAGTGCCTTTTCTGCTAAACCAACCATTTCTGCATCTGTACCAAATAGGGCAACAATCGGATTTGCAAATACAACGAGTACAATGGCGGCAATCACACAAAACACCGTTGACCAAATCATGCAGAGCTTTATAGATTTTTTTAATCTGTCATATTTCTTTGCGCCATAATTGTATCCTGCAAACGGCTGAAAACCTTTCAGAAATCCGAAAACAACATAAGTTACAACCGTCATGATACGGGTAACAGCCCCCATAGCCGCTACTGCATAATCCCCATAAGGTTTTGACGCTGTATTGATGCTTCCCATAGCTGCACTTGCAAGAAGCTGAAACAAAAGTACAGGGATACCGATTTTCAAAACTTCCGCATAAATGGTCTTTGACGGTGCTATGTTTTTAACCGAAAATCTTAAAACGCCTTTCTTTTTTACGATGTACCAGATGTAGAGAGCCATATTGATACACAAAGAGATAACTGTTGCGATAGCTGCGCCCTCAATACCTAAATCCATGCCATAAATCATGATTGGGTCTAAAATCACATTGGCAATGCTTCCCGTAAGCATGGCAATCATCGTAAACTTTGTAGCTCCTTGAGCAGTAAGCAGATTATTCATCATAACAGTAAAGACATTGATGACTGAGCCAGTCACATAGATTTTTGCATAGACTCTTGCATAGGGTAAAATTGTTTCAGTTGAGCCTAACGAGGTAAGCACGGGGTCAAGAAAAACCATAATGCCTATAATGATAATTGTTCCTACAAAAAGCCCTGAAAAAAGAGCGGTAGAGGCTGTTTTGTCTGCCTGTCTGTTATCTCCCTTTCCGAGCAGCCTTGATATGTATGAGGAAGCTCCCGCCCCAAACATCATTCCCAGACCTATAATGATTTGCACGATTGGAAATACAACGGATACAGCTCCCATCTGGCTCATTCCCAGACCGCCAACAAAATAAGCATCAATAGCGTTGTATAGTGCGGAAATCAACATTCCAACCATCGTTGGTATTCCCAATTTAAGTAGCGCAGAAGCAACCCCTGCTTCTTCTAATAAATAGATACGATTTGGTTTTTCTGCCATTTGAATGTCCTCCTTAAGTTTAATATTTTGTGTATCTCCTTGATTTGTTTCCACAAATCAAGAAGTATCGCATATTCGCAGAACGTATATGCATTATTATCGGTGCAGGCTGAAACGCTCACGCCGTATAATACCTTTAATAATGATGCGGTACTTTGGATTTTTAAGCTCCAATCTATCTCTAATATCTTTATATATTTCTTCTTCTCTTTTTTGCAGTTCGGCAGGATAGACCATATCGAAAGCTACATTGATGTAAGAGCCGTTTTCGATAAGTCTAAAATTATCAATTCTTATTGCATCACTGTACTTTTTCATTACAGAATAAATTTGTTCTGTAATATTGTTTGTTAATTCCTTATCCTCCAAAAGGTAATCAATCTGTATGAAGCAGTCACAATGGAACTTTTGAAACAATTCATAGGATATTTGATTTATCCCTATATAAAGCTGTTCGCTGTCTTTCCTGCATCCTTCCACACGCATAGAAACTACAAAATATCCAAATCCGTAATCATGCAGCATCAAATTATGGACTGCAATGATTTCTGAATGTGACTTAACCATTTTCAAGATAATATCCTTTGTGTCCGCATCTGCGGCTTTTCCCATGATACGCCCCAATACTTCCCACAAACTTTTCACGCCTGCAAACATAATGAATACCGACACCAGTACGCCACAATAACCATCAATCTCAAAAACTGTTAAATGAGAAACGATAGCAGACGCCAGAACCGCAATAGTGGCAATCGAGTCACTTATGCAATCTGCGGCAGTGGCTTTGAGTGTTTCCGAGTCTGTAATTTTCGCAAATTGTCGATTGTAGTAATACATATAAATCTTAACCAGAACAGAAAGTACCAACACAATCACTACGGCAGTATTAAACATCGGCTCTTGTGGATTTGCTATTGCATCCACCGAAGTTCCTGCCAGTTTTATCCCCATAAGCAGAACGGCGATAGATACAAAAATACCCATTATCCACTCAATTCTTCCATGCCCAAAGGGATGTGTACTTCCTCCGCCGTATCTTGCAATCTTAAAGCCCAAAAGTGATACCAGATTTGTCCCCGCATCTGACAAATTGTTAAATCCGTCTGCTGAAATGGCAACAGAACGGCTTAATAAGCCAATCACTATTTTCGCCGTACACAAAAACAGATTCAGCAGGATACCTACAACACTTGATAAGGTAGCATAGGCTTTCTTTACACTTGGATTTGAAACATCCTCATTATTCTTGATAAACATTCGCATAAATAGTGACATCATATAATATCTCTCCTTTCAAAATTGAACAAAAATTCAATATTGTTCGATAAAAAAAGGAACTGGTCTAAAGACCAATTCCCGACAAATACATTTTTGATAGTTTATGTAATATCATAACCGCCCATTCCTTTCTTTTATAATGATACATAATCTGCATCAATCCATCCACAAAATTATTTGCAATAATATGTGAAAATATTTCATCATCAATGTCATCGTTCCGATGCTTATTCAAATGTTCTTCTATGTCCTTAATAAAGCGTTCCTTTTCATTCTCATATTTTGTGCCATCGCTCTTATCAATCAAAATGATAAACTCCTTCCGATGGTCAAAAAGATTTAATATACATTCGGCTTCTGCCTTGCTAAGTCCATAAATTTCGTTATTTGTATGTCCGCTTTTATCTTCTTCTCCTGCGGTTAGTACCCGTTCCCAATCATATAGGACAGGTCGTAGAACTGCATCAAAAAGAGTTTCTTTATTTTCGTAGTAGGAATAAATAAGTCCTGTGGGGATTTTAGCTTGCTGAGCAATATTCCGCATAGCAGCCGATTTATATCCCTTATCAAAAAACTCCTGTAAAGCAGCCTTTAATATGTTTTCCCTTATTTCATCTTTCAGAACTTGAGCCATTTCTCACACTCCATTATTGAACCTTTGTTCATTATACGGATTTTTTCTCTCTTTGTCAAGTCGTTACTTACGGATTTACAAAATATTCACAAATCACACGCTCCTTGTTAATTCCTCCATTTTCAAAAAATAGCTTTTTTATCTCTCGTAATAGGAGATTACATCTCTCATTATAGGAGATTTCACATCGTTTAATAGGAGATTACATCTCTGTAAAATGTAAAGGTAAACAATTCAAAGAACAGGTGGTGAACTTATGGACAAAAGAAACAACGATTTTGACTTTGATTTCAGACCGCTAGGGCTGGCAATCAAAAAAGCCCGTAAAGCTCAAGGTTTAACCAGAGAACAGCTTGCAAATATCATCGACTATAATCCAAGACATCTTCAAGCTGTCGAAAACGAGGGGCAATATCCAAGCATAGAGCTGTTTCTCCAACTTATTACAATGTTCGATGTATCGGTTGACGAACATATACATACTGGGGAAAAAACCAAAAAAAGCTCTGTCCGCAGACGTTTGGATGCTATGCTCGACCAACTGGACGACAAAGAACTGTCGATTGTAGAAGCAACTGTAAACGGGCTATGTAAGGCAAAAGAGCAGCCAGAGGATTGACCCCTGGTTTTTCTTTTACCCATTCTGCCATCAATAGGCAGGGCATCCGTAACCGTAGATAGAGCCGCTCCCGACTGGATAGCTCTGCTGTTTGCAGGCATCCCCAGAGTTGCCCTCCACGGTGTAGACCGTCCCATTCTCGCATTTTTCTACGATTCCCACATGGTCGATTGAGCCGTCGCTCCCCCAATCAAAGAAAATAAGGTCGCCTGCCTGCGGCTCATAGTTCTTGTCCTGCCATTGTCCTTTGCCCTTAAACCAGTTTACACCATCCGAGCAGAGGGAGAATTTCGGGATAATGCCGCTTTCCAGATAGCCGCACTGGTCGGCGCACCACGATGTGAAGCAGGCGCACCATTCTACACGCCCGCCAAAGCCGTACCAGCTCCAATAAGGCTGTCCACCCTCGTTGCCAAGCTGCGTCAGAGCCACTTCTACGATGGCTTGATTGCCACCGCTTGTAAACGCCCGCCCGTATGGGTAGTAGCGTAACACATGGGCGGGGTACTGCGTGTCGCCGTACTTCTCCCAACCGAGCCGCTGTGCCTGCATAGCGGAAAATTCCACCGCATTTGCATAGGAATAGCCACCGCAGTTGGTCTTTGCCCATGAGATATACCCGTTGCCGAAGTTATAACCCTGCAAGGCGAGCTTGATGCGTTCCATGTCAACCGGGTTCTCCACCTCGGCTGAAACAAGTGCAGCTTTCAGTTCCTGCACGCCGCACTCGATGGAATATTCGGGGTCTTTAATACCATTCGGCTCATGGGGGTATTTCTTGTTGAAACTCCCCTCCGCCGCCTGCATCGGGTCGCTGCCTTTGCCGCCAGATTCCTGCATCATCACCGCCTTTATCAGCTCCACATATTCGGGGATTCCGTACTGCTTCGCATACTTCTGTATCAGCGGCGTGTAGGCTTCGACCTCCGCACTGACAGGGGTATAGGAAGTGCTGTCGCTGCCGCCCCCGAACAGGGAAACGGCGCACCCAAGCAGGACAACGATAAGGATTATCACAATGGCAACCCAACCGCCTGCGATAAGGGCGGAAATCAACGCCTTAGTCCCTGCGATAATCGCCTTGACCGCTGCAATGGTGGCTCTGACCGTCGCTTTCGTTGCTTCGGCTGTCGCCTTTGCGGTGGCTTTCGCCGTCTGTGCCGCTTTCTGGGCGGCTTTGGCGGACGCTTTCGCCGTTTTCTGCGCCGCCTTTGCGGTCTGCTCCGTGGTCTTAATCGCCGTCTTGGCTGTCGCCTTTGCGGTTTTCACTCCTTTTTCCGTCGCCTTGACCGTTCCTTTGGCTGTGGTCTTAACGGTTTTTTCCGCATTTCTGGCGGTCGTCTTTATCGTCCGCCTTCCCTGCTGTCTGGTCTTTATCAGTGAGTTTGCCACCGTCTGTGGCATTTCGGTCTTGGCAGGGGCAGCAGAAACAGCGGGACGGCTTGCAGTCCCTTGTATTTCCTGCAAGCCGTCCTGTCCCATTGTATGCATGGCGTTCTGTCCTGCCTTATTCCGCATTGTTTTCTGCTCTGCGGCTTTCTTCGCCCGCATTGCCTTAAAATCGGCGATTTTATCCTTTGCCTTACCGATATTCTCCCTTGTAATTTGGGCGTTTTTCTGCCCCTGCTTATTGAATTGGTGGATGCCCTCGTCCTTAATACGCCCAGAAGCATGGGAAACCTTGTCGGCGGCATATTCCGTGGGGGAATTTTCCTCTGCATAATATCCCTGCTCCGCCTTGTCCTTCGTCTTTGCGTAAGCGGATTTCATTCGTTCCCCTGCAACAGCCGCCTTATCAAGCGTCTTAATCGTCCCTTTGACCGCATCTCTGGTCTTTATATCAGCCATAAAATCCGACCTCCTTTCCCAGAAGATTTGCGGTCATGTCAGTTTACCTTTTTTGCCACCACGACAAGCCTGCCGTTCTGTGCGGAGTATTCGCAGGTGGAGAGGGTAATGAGCTTATCCCCGTATTCAGCGGTCACGCCCGTATCATACAAGGCAAGCTCCTTACACTTCCCGACATAGGCATCAAACTCTTTTTCATTTTCCGCATTGACAAAATCATAGTAGCGGTAGCCCTCCGAGCTGTACGCCACGGTCTTAAACACGGCGATGATTTCATACTCTGCCTGCTCCGTGAGGGTGTCAAACTGGACGGTCTTATGCTTCTCATAAAAGCTCTTGGATTTATAATCTTCCAATGCCCCGAACATCCTGCCGCCTTTGATGTGGTGTCCGTAGATAACCAGATTGTCGCTTGTGAGGATGTCGCAGTCCTCTTGGATATACGGCACTCCCAAATCGCTGTATTCCTTTTCAAAGCTGTGCTTCAGATAAAAGTTGGGATTGTTCTTGCTCTGCATGACGGGGTAATTGATGCCTGTTCCGTCAATAGCAATCCACCCGACCATATCCTCATTCTGCAAATACAGTTCTTTGTATTTTGCCAATATATCCTCGCCCTCGCTGACTGGCGCATCCTTATCTTTTGGCGGTTCTTCCTCTGGCTCGGCGTTCTCCACGACCTCGGCAATCTCCGCAAAGACTTCCGTCTGCTCGTCTATCTGCTGGTAATGGCTGTAAATCTTAAAGCCGCAAAAAACCGCTGCTCCTAAAAAGGTAACAGCGGCGGCGGTACAGAGAATGGTTTTATAGTTCTTAAAATTCATAGGCATTTCCTTTCCTTTTTATATTTTAACGTGTATGCTCCGCCTGCTTCTTGGGCGTGGGTAAATCCCTGCAATATTCGGGATACCGTGCCTTGATGCCCTCCATGAAATACGGGGCGAACTCGCAGCAGAACAATTCCTCTGGCGTAAAGAGTTTCTCACGCCCCTCCTCGGCGTAACCGTTCCAGAGGTTAAAGGCAAGGTGGCAGACCTTGACCGTTCCGCTTGTCTGCCATCCGCCGTGCATCCCCTCTGGCTTGATGCAGTCCGTCTTAAAATCGAACATGGCATTGATGTTCTGCCTTGTTTCCCCCGCAATCCCCATCACATAGAAAAACGCCCTGTGATAGCAGTCGTTTACCCTGCATTTCATCATACTTTCCAGAAAAAAATCACGGTGAGCTGTGTTGCGAAACCTTATCTCCGACATAAAAATCCTCCTTTCTCCTGTGCCGATACACTGCAAGCCGTTTCTTTTTGCAGCCGTGGCAGAATGATATTCTCCACATAAACTTCATTGATTTCAGAAGCGATAAAGTCACGCCCGTTTTTGATGCACTGGACTACCTCGCTCCCAGAGCCTGCAAAGGGGATTACCACTAAATCGCCCGCCTTGCTGCTTGCAAGCAGCATCCGTTCCGCCAGTTTCTCTGGCTTCTGCGTGGGATGCCCCGTTGCTTCTTTATAATTAGGCATAATCCTCGGAAACTCCCACACGTTTCCGCAGGATTTCCCCTTTGGGTTTTTCCTTTTGTCTTTTTCGCCGCCCTCATCATAGGGGATGCGGACGGCGTCAATGTTGATTTCATGCAGGGGGTTACTGTAAAACCACAAGAACTCCGCTTCATTCCGATAGGTCGCTTTCGCAGGTCGCCCCGTCCTGTAATTCCAGACAATCAGATTCCGCTTTATCCAGTCAAACTTGTCTAAGACGTGTATGGAGAGTTTGTCTATCATCTGGCAGCTCCCCCAACAGTAAAACGCACCCGTAGGTTTCAAAATCCTATGGCATTCCCCCGCCCACGCCAGACACCATTCCAGATATTCCGAAACTGTCTGGAATACAAAATCAAAGTCCCCTTTCATGCGGTAATACGGCGGGTCAGCAATCACTAAATCCACGCTTCTGTCTGGAAGTCCCCGCAGCACTTCCAGACAGTCGGCAGGATAAACACAATTCCTTTCCAAAAATGCCATCCTTTTAGCACTCCCCAAATTTCGTCGTCATCAGCTTATACAGCTTTGTATTGCGTGGAAACTTGTTTACGAACGGCACAAGGGAGCTGCCCACTTTCAATAATCCCTGCCCCGCACCAACATTCGTGATATAGCTCATCTGCAAATCGGAGATGTTAAGGAGCTTCGCTAGTTCAATCCTGTCCGTAGACGCCTGATTCAGCATGATGATGAACTCGCTGTTGGCAAGCATCGTCCTCGCCGTATGGCTCTGCAAGAGGTCGTCCACATTTTGTGTGATTCCAGTACAGTACGCCCCGTACTTACGCACACGCTTCCAGAGGGTAAAGAGAAAGTTTGCCGAGTATTCGTGCTGAAAGAGCAGATAAATCTCGTCAATGAAAATAAAGGTGTTCCTGCCTTTCGCCCTGTTCTGGGTGATGCGGTTTAAAATACTGTCGAGGACGACAAGCATACCGATAGGCTGTAACTGCTTGCCCAAATCCAGAATATCGTAGCAGATAAGGCGGCTGTGAGTGTCCACATTCGTATGCTTGGCAAAGGTATTGAGAGAGCCGTCCGTGAAAAGCTCAATCGCAAGGGCGATTTCCTGCGCTTCTGGCTCGTCCTGCTTTAACAGTTCCTCACGGAAGTCCTGCAAAGTCGGCGGCGTACCCATATAGTTGCCCTGCTGGTAGTAGCGGTAGACGCTTGCCGTGCAGCGGTCGATGATGGATTTCTGCTTTGCCCCAAGGCTTGCACCTCCGATGAGCTGCTCGCACAAAGACAAAATAAACTCTGATTTCAAGATGACGGGGTTCGCACCGTCGCCGTAATCAGAGTTCATGTCCATTGCGTTGATGTGGTTGTCGCTTGTCGCCGAGATGTGGATAACCTCGCCCTGCATCGCCTTTACAAGAGGGGCGTACTCTCGTTCGGGGTCTATTACCAAGACATCGGCGTTGGGGTCGGTGAGGATGATGTTTGTCATTTCCTCCTTTGCCGTGAACGACTTGCCCGCACCAGACACGCCGAGGATAAAGGAATTTCCGTTCAGCAGGTGGCGGCGGTTGGCGATAATCATGTTCTTTGAAATGACGTTCTGCCCGTAATACACGCCGTCCTTATGGTAGATTTCCTGCACACGGAAGGGGATAAATACCGCAAGGCTCTCCGTCGTCAGCGTCCTTAACGCATCAATCTTCCTCACGCCGAACGGCAGGGCGGTATTCAGACCGTCCATCTGCTGATACTTCAGCACGGCAAACTGGCAGAGATGCTTTCTCGCTGTCGTGAGTAATGCTTCGGTGTCATTGTCAAGCTGCTCTTTGGTGTCTGTGGTATGCACCATCGTAAGCACCGCAAACATCATCCTCTGGTCACGGGTCGTCAAATCATCAAGGAACTCCTTGCTTTCCTTTCGCTGCTGCTCCAAATCGTAGGGGATAACAGCGGAAAAGTTATTGTTCTGGTTCTGTTTCCTCTGCCAGTTCGTGATATTCGTTTCTACCCCAAGCAGGCGGTTTTCCACCTCCCTTACGGCTTCATCCGTTGGAACAGGGACGACATCAACGGAGAGCATCATGTTACGGTTTAATTCGCAAAGCTCCGCCACCATGCTGTCCTTGATATAGGCGGCATACTCTCTAAGGAAAATCACACGCCCGTAGCGGTTGCAAATACGGAAATAGTCTTTCTCGAATTCAAAGGAGTCGGGACAGATATAGTCCTTGAAGTCGTGACCTTTCCGCATGGTCTGTGCCATGTCAAAGGAAAACGCCGTTTCCTCGCCTGTGCGGTAAAAATCATGGAAGATACGCAGCTTGTCATTTGCATCCAGTTCCGTACACTTTGAGCCAAGACGGTTGAAATGCCCGATAAGGTCAGCACCGACACGGGCAAAATAGTTCCTCGCTTCTTCGATATTCTTCTTGCAGACGGAGATTGTCACATACTTGTCCTGCACGATGGAGTTAGCCCCTGTCGCCTTATCAAGCAGCATCTTGTTATACTCTTTACGGTATTTATCCAGACCGTCCTCCGCCATCGGGATAAGGATGGTCTGCTCAAAATCCGCCTTGTTGAGCCTGCGGTTGTTGATGGTGATTTTCGTGGTCGCCCCGCTGTCGAGGGCATTGAGAAGCTCCGAGTATTCAAGGAACATGGCTTCCTTGTCCTCACGGCTCGCCACGGCATAGTTAATATCTTCAAACTTGAATGTCTTTGCGTATTTATTCCTGCCCACAAGGAAAATACCGTCCTCCCACATAGTCTTTAACGGGATGACCGCCTGCACCGATTTCGGCACGGCAAATTTCTCCTTATCCTGCTTGAACAGATTCCTGAGCGTCTTAATCATGGTCTACCTCCTTACGCTTTCTTGATTTCTTAGGCTGCTTTCGCCTGTCTGTCTTTGTTCTTTTTTTCCTGCGTTTCCTCTTTCTCCTTTTCTTATCCTGCACGACGGGCAAGCCTCTCTCATGTGCGTCCAGTGCCTGCTTCATCGCTTCATAATATAAATTCTCTGGGACAAATAAAATCTTCTTCGGCATCAGAAACTGCGACTTTACCCATGCCCAAACAAACTGCTCGGCGGTCATGCCGTTGTACCTTACAAATCCCATGACCGCAAAAGGGGAAGCCCCCAAGATGCACATCCAGCTTACTGTTTCCGTCCCAAACCTGCCACGGAGCAGGAAGAACAAGCCGACCGCCACGCCGCAGGCAAGCACAGAAAACAGGAACTGCCGCATTGACAGCCCGAAGAACATGGATTCCGTGTAGTTGCGGATTTCCTTATTTATCTTGACTTCCATATCAGCACCGCCCCTCTCGGACGTCTCCCGTCGAAATAAAGAGGATGCTGCGTTTCGGGATATATGCAAACCCAGAAATGGCATCCCCGATTTCAAATATCTCGTTATCGTCCGCTTTTCCAAATTTTCCGACCAGCCCTTTTTCAGCAGGCAGGTCATAGGCTTCGGAAGCCTCAATGACTTCTCCATTTAACAGATGGATATTATAATTCTGGTAATATTTCGTTTCTTTTTTCATTTCGATTTTCCTTTCCTGTTGGATAATTACAAGCCCATCATTTCCCTTACCACACGGTCTGCCATCTTGACCGCACCGACAAGGACGAGCATATTGAAAACCAGTTCCCCGATATAGCCCCACACCATCGTGACCGCCGCCGCATCGGGGTTGACTGCGGGCGGCGACGCCGCAAACACCGAGAAGATGATGCAGGCAAGCACGATAATCGCACCCTCTAAGCAAACGGCGGAGTAGCTCTTGATGAAGCTCTTGCCCACGCTCTGGCTCGGCTCTCCCGCAAACGAGGACAGCGGCACGGGGGCTATGGCGGTATATAAATATAGCTTGAAAAATCTCCCATACACCGACATTATCATAATGAACGACAATACCGTGATGAACAGCCCGCCTATCAGCGTGACCGCCCATAAGGGGATGCTCTCGAAAAAGCCGCAGTCCTCCACGGCTGTCACAATCTCTGTCGGCAGCACGGTCTTTTGCGCCGAGCCGAAGCCTGCGGCTTTCATAATGGCGGAAATCACGCCCTGCACGATTTTAAACAGAGCCATCATCAGCTCCAAGCCGTAAGTGACCGCACCTTTCGCAAGGACGAAGCGGATGAACAGCTTCAAGGCGTGTTCGGGCTTTTTGACCTGTGCGAAGTCGCCGCAGGTACGCATCACGCCCACCACAAAGAACAGCACGAGCAGGGCAAGCCCGATAGCCTGCAACGCCCCGTGGATGTCAACGATGACTTTCCATATCGTACCGCCCTTAAAGGTTTCTGGGGATTGGGTGATGAGCTGCCATATCTCGGCTAACTTTTCATTCCATGTGTCAAGGGCGTTCTCCAAGTTCTGGACTACCCAGTTGTCTGACATTCGACCACCTCCGTTCTTAAAATTTGATAGCGGGGCAAGTCCGCAGAGCGGATCTGCCCCGTTATCTTGTCTTGTGTCAGTCTGTTATTTCAGTCTGTTTTGGATTAGCCCGTGATGAGGGTTAAAATCTCTTTCGCAAAGGTAATCACTACGCCGCCCGCCAGTGTGAGGAAGCCGTTCGCCCTCTGGGACGGGTCGTGGGATTTCAGCGACAAGCCGACCTGCACGATGCCGAAGCCGAGCATAATCATCCCGACCGCCCGTATCAGACCGAAGATGAAATTGGAGAGGTTGTTGACGACGGCAATCGGGTCGTTGGCGGCAAAGACGGTCATAGATGTGCCAAATACCATCATAACGGCAAGCACTGCCACGCAGTAATGGCGGAAGCCCCTTTTTACCTTGCCTGTCATCGGCAGTTTCTGGGTTGCTTTCTTCTCGTTTTTCTGAAAAAGTTTCATAGGGTAAATCCTCCTTATAAATTGAATATTTCTTCCAAGTCCTCATCGGACAGAAGCTCATAGGAAGTGCTGACAGGGTTAAGCGCAACAGCGTCTTTTGGAATATCCCCGCCAAACACAAATGTTGCGACCGCCTGCGTCGGCTCACCGTGAAGATACGGCGGTTTCCCACCGTCGGCGGTCAGTTTCACGTTCGGGTGTTTCAAGATGTCATATTTCAAATCCATGACGGGGCGTTCCCCTCGCACAAAAAGAAGTGCGTAGCGGTTGTCAAGCATACGCACCTCGTCTGGGGTTAAAAGCTCACGCCCCGAAATCTGATAGTTTGTGGAATAGTTGCCGCTCCGCCCAGAGCTTTTCCCATAGGTGTTGGTGTCGATGGTCGCCTTGCCTAACAGCTCCGACACAAACTTATGGGTACTCTGCTCGTTGCCGCCGAGATAGAGGAACTCATCGGCGTTCCCGACGATGCTTTCCCACTGTTTCTCAAACAGGGCTTTGAGCTGTGCCAAGTTCTGTAAAATGATGCTGACCGACACGCCCCTTGAACGCATGACTGACAGTATCTTGTCAAAGTCATCTGGCAAACTGACGTTCGCAAATTCGTCCATAATGAACTGGCAGTGGACGGGCAGGCTCCCGCCGTATTTGTGGTCGGCGAGATAGAATAGCTGTTGGAATAGCTGCGTGTATAAAAGTGACACAAGGAAATTGAAACTGGTGTCGTTGTCTGGTATCAGTGCGAACAGTGCGACTTTCTTCTCCCCCAAAGACGGCAAATCAAGCTCGTCCGTGGCGGTCAAGGATGCAAGGCTTTCCAGATTGAACTTCTCAAGCCGTGCGGCAAGGGTTATCTGGATGCTCTTTAGCGTTTTGGCACTCCCGCTGTGGTAATCACGGTAATACTTTAATGCGATATGCTCTGGGTTTACCATCTCAAGGCGGTCAAACAGCTCGTCAAGCGGACTTACATAGCCGTCGTCGTCCTCCCGTACCTCGCCCGCCCTTAACAGCTCCATCACCATCGGGAAATTCTGCTCGTCTGGCGGGGCTTCGTATTTCAGATAGAACACGAGGGACAAGAGCAGCATACTCGCCGCCGTGTCCCAGAACGGGTCTTGCGACTGGCTTCCTTTCGGCGTGGTCGCCTTAAATAAATTCGTTACCAACCTCTGCACGTCGTTGTCATTTCTTAGATAGACAAACGGGTTGTAGCAGTGGCTCTTGTGCATATTGATTAAATCAAGCACCCGCACCTCATAGCCTTTCTTTTCCAGAAGCCCGCCCGTGTCACGGACAATCTCGCCTTTCGGGTCTAAGATTACCATTGACGTGTTGCACTGCATCACGTTCGGCTTACAAAAAAATCTGGTCTTTCCTGCGCCAGAGCCGCCCACCACGAGGATATTCAAGTTCCTGCGGTGTTTCTTCCCGTCAAGCCCGATGCGGACGCTCTGGGTCAGCAGCTTGTTTTCCGATGCGTCCTTATCTCGGTACTTTTTATTGAGAGTGCCTGCGTTGCCCCATTTGGCAGAGCCGTGTTCCTCCCCCTTGCGGTAGTTCCTGCGTGTGGAGAAATAAACGCCGATTCCCATGCCGTAGGCAAGCAGGAAAATAAGGATAATTCTGGGAGTGTCCCCACATACCGTTATGGAAAACGGGTTCTCGACTGCCACGGATAGATTCTCTATAATCTCCACGATGCCGCCGCTGACATAAGGAGCTGTCAGCAGGGCAAGCCACACGACAGGGATAATGCCAAACAGCGAGAGGATTAAGCCCGCCTTATAATCATCACCGTTCTTCATGGCACTTGCACGGGGCGACCTTTACTTTCTTGGTCGGGGCGTATGCCACCCTGCTTATCAGCTCGTCAACAGGCTCGGTGGGGCGTCCCTCCTGTATCTGCTGCGTCCGCAGGGTGTTGAGGGCATTGAGGACGATGTTCTTATCGTATTTGTCCAATGCCAGATGGTATCGTTCTTCTTTCATGGGCTGCACCTCCGATTAGCGTTCCTGCTCCTTATGCTTGGGCGGCTTGTTCTTCTCAAGGCTCCTATACATATCCGACTGGATTTCGCCCAGAACGTCACGCATTGAGCCAAGCTGCCCCTTAAATCCCTGCGTTTCCATGTCCGCAAACTCTTTCGGGAGCTTGTCAAAGTTAAAACCTTTGGTGTCCACGCCGTAGCGGGAGCTTACCATATAGGCGACGCAGAACGACTTGAACTCTGAAGCGTCACGGCTCTCCTTGTGTTTGCAGTCAAAGACCGCCGCCGACACTTCCTTTGCCATGCTGACAAAGAGCTGCTCCTCGGAAAGCCCCGTCTTGATGAAGATGGTCTGCTGTGCGCTGTCGAAAAAAGCAGGCAGCTCAAGGTCGTCCATTGGCACAAAGGAAACGGGGCTTGCGTCAATCATCGCCGACACAAGCTCCCGCATGGTTTTGGCTTCCTGCGGCTGCTGCCTGTCCTTTGCCGAGGTCTGGGAAATGTCATAGACTATCTTGGCGTTGTAGCCGACCGCCTTTGAGCCGTCCTCCCGCTCATATTCTTTCCCCGGCTCAAGGATGGTGACTTTCTGTGCGTCCTTGTCCACATAGGCACGGCTCTGTTTCCAACTGCCGTAATCTTTTAACTGTGTTGCTTCGGGCATCTGCGCCGAAACCAAGATGGCGTTGTTGACGGAGTAGCGGTCAAAATGCCCCTGCACGTCAAGGTACTGCTGAAACGCACCTCCGTCCGCCATCATTTTTTCGCAGGTCGTGTCTATCAGCTCATAGGCTGCTTTCCGCTGCTCCTGTTTCTGCGCCGCCCATTCCTCTTTGTTAAAAGGTCTGCCTCCGCCGCTGAATACGTCATAAATGCTCATGCTTATCTTGCTCCTTTCGATTTTGGTTTCCGTTTCCGCTTCTGGGGCTGCTTATGCTCCGTCTTTCCTGCGGTCGGCTTTTTCGCCCTGTCGGGAGATTTCTCTTTGTCAAGATTCGGGGAAGCGTCCGCTTCCTGCTCCTTGCTGCTCTCCTTGATTTTCCGCAGTTCCTCCCTGACTGACGGCTTCTCCGCCTTAGCCATAGTAGCCCCCTCTGCGGGCTTCCTTTGCTGCTTTGAGGTAGGCTCGGACAGAGGGGATTTTTCTGTCTTTGCCACCGAGGGGTTTGGGGCGTTTTCCTCTTTCTGCATGGGCTTTCCCATAAGTGCGTCCATGAGCCTGTCTTTCTCCGCCTTTTCCTCCACGCCAATGTCTGGCTCTGGCTGGCTGTCCTCTGCCCCTGTGTCTTTTACATCTGCGGTCTTGGCATCTTTCGCCTTCCCCTTTTCCCCTTTCGATTTCTCCGCTTCGGTCACGATGGAAGCGGTATCTACGGAAGCAAGATTGAACCGCTCCACGATGCGGCTGATTTTCGATGCGTCCTCCGCACGGGCAATCACGTCCACCTCCGCATTGGGGTCTCTGTTCTTGCGGTCTGCAAGGACGCAGTAGAGTACGCCGTACTTCTTCGCTTCCTGCGTGAACTTCTTCAAGTCGCCGCTCTTTACGGTAAAGACTTTTAATTCTTTCCCAGAGCGGAGCATGTTTGTGAGCCTTGCCTTTCCTTTGGTTTTCTGTTCCTCTTTTAAAATGGAGTAGAGCAGGATGGCGATGTTCTTCGCACCTGCCCCCGTGATTCTGGCTGCGACCTCAAATCCCTCCAAGCTCATCCTTACGATTTGCTCCGCCGCTTCGCCGCCTGTGTTCATGCTTCATCAGCTCCTTTCCTTTCTGTTCTTTTTCATCTGCCCGTATGGTCTGCAACTTCTCCTTGATAGTGTTGCTTCGGGCAAGCACACCGTCGCATAATCTGACCTCCCTCCGCAGTGTTTTCATCCTCTCCGTGATTTCCGAGAGCCGAGCCTTGACCGCTTCTTTTTCTTCCCCGACAGATTTTCGGGATTGGGAGTAAAGCCCCTTGCGCTGTTCGGTCAGCTCCTGCATCTCGGATTCCAGAGAGCTTTTATAAGACAAAAGCTGCCCCGCCGTGTCGATATGGTTGCGGCAGAGCAGCCTTGTTTCGTTTGTGATGGCATCCATCTTCAGCAAGTCGTCTTTCAGAAGATAGTGAAGCCGTGCGTAATTCTGTTGTTTCTTCTTTGGCAGGATGCCGAGCTTGTAGCAGTAGTGGAGATACAGCCCACGCAAGCCGCCGATTTTCTTGGCATCCTTTAATGCGCCTTTTACCTTTATCACTCTGACCTGCGGCTGTTCTTTGGAAAAGTTCTGGAACTTCACTGCATAGGAATTTTCCCTTATGCGTTCCGTTATCCTCTCGTTGGTGTAATCTTCGCCGAGCTTATAGAGACGCTTCGGTCTTTGCCACCCTTTGCCGATTATCGTCCAGTATTTTCGGTTGGGGTCAAAATTGATGCGGTATCCCATTTCCGACAACTGACGGTCAAAGTCTTTCAGCGTAAATGACTTGCTGATGGCTTCATCCACCGCCTGCCGTGCCACGGCATCCCTCGTAGGCAGACCGTTCTTCTCGGCTTGGCAGAGGACATAGGGCTTCTTCCTGCCGCTTGGGTGTTCGATGACCGATAGGGAATACTCACGGCACAATTCATCCGAACGCTGGCGGAGCAGCCGCAGGTTCTTCTTGTTGTCATGGTAATGCCTGCCGTCAATATAAGAAACAGAGTTTACGACAAAGTGGTTGTGCAGGCATTCTGTGTTCAGATGCGTCGCCACGATTACTTGAAACCTTTCTCCCCACATCTTCTCCGCCAGCTTCACGCCGACCTCATGTGCCTGCTCTGGCGTGACCTCGCCCGCTTTAAAACTCTGGAAACCGTGATAACAGACTATTTCGCTCTGGTCGTTCCACCCCGCTTTCGCAATCATCATCTCGTCCCTTGCGGTGGCGGGGTCGCAGTTTACGCCCGTGACGAAAAACTGCCGCTCGGTCTTGTCGCCGTTGGTGGCGTACTTCATCACGTCGCCCATCGCCTGCAAGTCTGCATCCGTGTATTTTGGGTTGGCGGTCTTTTCTGGGTTCTCCGCATAGTCGATGGGGTGGTCGAGCCTGCCTTTTACATCCCATATCTCGCAGACCGCCATCAGCCAGACATCTTCCTCGGCACAAGATAGCATCTGCCCACGTCCAGACGGAAGTCCCGCCAACGCTTCGCTTCGTCATAGAGCATCGGCGTGTCTACAAAGTTTAGGGCGTTCGCCTTTGCCGCAAGCTGGTTGATGCGGTTGCCGATGGCGGACA
>ERZ779632.604-NODE-604-length-19162-cov-5.750353_pt1 | contig 19162 bp, 20 predicted proteins | sample MGYA00514194_ERZ779632 | MGnify/ENA primary metagenome ERZ779632 (study PRJEB29562, sample SAMEA4376704) | mouse gut metagenome | isolation source: Cecum | study: EMG produced TPA metagenomics assembly of the A DSS colitis mouse model was used to assess the...
ACGCCATCAACGAGATCGAGACTGCCATGAAGGGGATGCTGGCGCCCAAGTTCCGCGAGGTCTCCCTGGGTGAGGCGGAGGTCCGCCAGGTGTTCAAGATCACCGGCGCGGGTATTGTGGCTGGCTGTTACGTTCAGAGCGGCCATATCCAGCGCGGCGCGAAGCTGCGGCTGATCCGGGACAACATCATCATCCACGAGGGCGTGATCGCCACTCTCAAGCGGTTCAAGGACGACGTGAAGGATGTGGCCGAGGGCTACGAGTGCGGCATCACCATCGAGAAGTACGGCGACGTGAAGGAAGGGGACACCATCGAGGCGTTTATCCTGGAGCAGATCGAGGTGTGAGCGGCATTTTGCCAAGGAGCGGGAAGCGGGGCCGCGGCGTGTCCAACGGGAGCGTGACAGCGGCGAAGCGCGAGGTGTGATGCGTCTAATGCGAACATGACAGCCCGCCCACAGCTTAGCCAGCTCTTGGCGAAGGCCAAGGCCTAGGGCGTAGTAGGCGTCGTTCTGGTAGCAGTGCAGGCGTGAAAAGCGACGTCGTAGTCGTCCAGCGCGTCAAAGCCCACCAGGGCCTGGAGCTTTTGGTGGGCGGCCTGGTAGGTCTGGAACGCCGCCTCATAGCCCAGGGCCGCCAGGGCCAGAGCGTGGGCTTTTCGGCCGATGTCTGTATTGCCCCAAAGCAGTTGAAAAAGCAGGTCTTGCATATTAAACACTCCTGGCGTAATAACTTTACACGCAATAATAATGCACTAAAATGTATTGCGTGTCAATACCATAGGGGGAAAACTATGGCAAACTTTTCGTCACGCATGAAGGAGCTACGTACAGAGCGCAAGATGACCCAGCAGGATATGGCCGACACGCTGGGCTTGCGGGTGCGCTCCTATCAGTGCTATGAATACAACGAGGCTTATCCCGATGTTCCCGGCCTCATTGCCATCGCCGACTATTTTGACGTGAGCCTGGACTATCTGGTGGGCCGCTCCGACGTGCGCGAGCGGCAGTAAGTACAAAAGAGGGATCGCCGATGAAGATACGGTTTTTGGAGCCGGGCAACCGCCCTTACCGGCGGTCCTTGCTGAACTACTTTGTCTATGAGCGCACCATCCGCACCCCCTCCAACGGCATTTTGACGCTGGCGACTATTTTGAAGCGGGAGTATGACGACGTGCTTTGCTACAGCGAGTCTATCTCCCATATCCGTTGGAAGGACGTGCTGGATGCAGACCTGATCTTCATCAGCATTTTCACCTTCAGCGCAGAGCGAGGCTACGCGCTGGCAGACTATATCCGCGCTCACAGCGGCGCAACGGTGGTCTTTGGTGGGCTTCACGCTACGCTGAACGGGGAAGAGGCGCTGGAGCATGGCGACTATGTGCTGCGGGGTGAGGGGGACGAGAGCATCTTGCCCTTTGTCCGCGCCTTGGCGGCGGGAGAGCGGCCTGCTTCCGTACCCGGCGCGCTGTGGAGAGAGGGAGAGACGCTGGTAGACACCGGCGCGCCGGTTCCGCCCCGGGACATTGACGCCATCCCGGACCGCAATTTACTCTATCGCTTTCAGAAGATGGCGGGACACAATACCCTGTGGCCTCAGGTCCACGCCTCCCGGGGCTGTCCACACTGCTGCGACTACTGTGCGCTGGTGGCGGCCTTTGGACGGACGGTGCGAACCCGCAGCCCAGAGGCGGTGGTGGAGGACATCCGGCAGGCCATCGACTTTTTTGACCGGAAACACCACCGGCTGGCGAAGATGCTGTGGATCACCGATGACAACTTTTTTGCCGACCGGGCTTGGGCCGTCTCGGTGCTCAACGCCATCATCGAAAGCGGCATTCAATATGCCTTTACCATTCAGGCCCGCTATGAGGTGGGCTTTGACGACGAGATGCTGGAGCTTCTCAAGCGGGCGGGTTTTCAGGAGTTGGCCCTGGGCATTGAATTTCTGGAGAATGAGGCCTTTGCCAGCTACCACAAGAAGAGCACCTATCAAGAGGTCTGCGACGCGGTGGCCAACATCCAGCGCCACGGTCTGCGCACCAGGGGACTGTTTATCTTTGGGGCGGACAACCATACCCCCGGTATTGGGGAACGGCTGGCGGCGTTTGTGGAGGAACACCATATCTCCGGCATTTTGATCCAGTCCATGTACTTCATCCCCGGAACGCCGGTGTACGAGAGCCACAAGGACCGACTTCTGTGGCAGGGGGATTGGGCGCGCTGCGTGGGCAAGGTGGTCCATCGTCCGGAGCGTATCACCCCGGTGGAGTTGCAGCAGGAGATCATTCTGGCCAGCCGGCGGATCTATTCCTGCAAAAACCTATTGCACGCGCTGGTATGCAAGCGGGGGTTGGAGCGCATCCTGTTCTTGGGGGAATACTTCTGGCAGGCGTCGGTACGCGCGGACCTGAAAAAAGATATCAAGCTGCTGCGGGCATGGGAGGCGGAGCACCGCCCTCAGCCTGTGGGCTGACAAAAGGAGAACACTATGGCATCGAATCGTATGGCGCGGGTGAACGAGGAGCTGCAGCGGGAGCTGGCGGCCCTCATCCCCACGGTAAAGGACCCCCGGGTGGCAGAGGCCGGGATGATCTCGGTCACAGGTGTGGACGCCGCCGCCGACCTGAAGCAGGCGAAGGTCTACGTCAGTGTGCTGGACAAGTCCAAGGAGAAGGACGCCCTCAAGGGCCTCAAATCGGCGGCGGGCTGGCTGCGGCGGGAGGTGGGCCGCGCCCTGACCCTTCGGGCTACCCCGGAGCTGTTTTTCATCGCCGACGACTCCATGGACAAGGGAGCCCACATTTTGAGCATTCTGCGCTCCCTGGACGGCAAGGAGAGCTGACATGAACATCGACTATAAGCAAGCAGCCGCCCTGCTGGGCGGCTGGGATCATATCCTCATTTTGACCCACCGGAGGCCCGACGGCGACACCATCGGGTGCGCGGTGGGCCTTTGCGCGCTCCTGCGCCAACTGGGCAAGACCGCTTGGCTCCACCCCAACGAGGACGCGACCGAGCTGTTTACCCCCTATCTGGAGGACTATATCTCCCCGGCGGGGTTTGCGTATGATAAGGTGGTAGCGGTGGATGTGGCGACCCTTGACCTGTTGACGAACGCTGAGAGGACCATTGCCGACGCCCGGGGGATCGACCTGTGCGTAGACCACCACCCGTCCAACACGGGATATGCCGCGGCCAGTTGTGTGGAGGCGGACAAGGCCGCATGTGGGGAGATCATTTTCAAGCTGGTGGGCGAGCTGGGCAGGCTGGACGCTGAGATCGCCAAGATGCTCTATGTGGCCGTGTCCACAGATACGGGCTGTTTTGCCTACGCCAACACCACCGCCAATACCCACGCGGTGGCGGCGGCGCTGATGGCGCAGGAAATTCCTTACAGGGAGATCAACAAGCGGCATTTCCGCACCAAGTCCCAAAAGCGCATGAAGCTGGAGACCATCCTCATCCAGAGCCTGGAGGAGCTGGAGGGAGGGAAGGTGGTCGTCGGCGCGCTGAGTCTTGCGGACATGGCAAGGGTAGGCGCCGCCGAGGTGGACGCGGAGGATATCGCCGCCGTGCTGGGTCAGATCGAGGGCGTGAAGGCCTCGGCTACCATTCGGGAACTGCGGGACGGGGAGTGCAAGCTCTCTCTGCGCACCGATTCGTCCTATCTGGACGCCTGCGCGGTCTGCGCTCTGTTGGGCGGCGGCGGGCACAAGGCCGCCGCCGGGGCTACGGTGAAGGGGGACGTAGCCGCTGCGCGCTCGGCCATGGCCCAGGCCATCAGGAAGGTGCTCCATGGGGATTGACGCGGAGAAAAGAGCCGCCCTGGGCGGTGTTTTGGTGGTGGACAAGCCCGCAGGGTGGACATCCATGGACGTGTGTGCCAAGCTCCGGGGGGTGTTTCATCAAAAACGGGTGGGCCACGGCGGGACCCTGGACCCCATGGCCACCGGAGTGCTTCCGGTGTTTTTGGGCCGGGCTACCCGGGCGGTGGAATACGTCACCGAGGGGGAGAAGGAGTACATTGCCGCGTTGCGGCTGGGCCTTATCACCGATACCCAGGACACCACCGGGACCATCCTGGAGGAGCGGGAGGCCACGGTGACCGGGGAACAGCTGGAGGCGGTCCTGGCCCGTTTCACCGGGGAGATCGAACAGCTTCCGCCCATGTATTCCGCCATCAAGGTGCAGGGGAAGAAGCTCTACGAGTTGGCCCGCAAGGGGATAGAGGTGGAACGCAAGCCCCGCCCGGTCACCATCCGCACGCTGGAGGCGGTGGGACGGTCCGATGAGGGAGACGTTACCCTGCGGGTGGTCTGCTCCAAGGGGACGTATGTGCGTACCCTCTGCCACGACATCGGGCAGACGTTGGGCTGCGGCGGGTGTATGGCCGCTCTGCGGCGTGTTCGGGTGGGAGCCTTTCCCATTGAGCAGGCGGTCTCTATGGAGACCCTGATCAGCGCGGACGATCCCTGGCAATATATACGGCCTGTGGAGGACTGCTTTCCCCAACCCTCTGTGACCATCGGGGGTACGGCGTTGAAGCGGGCGCGCAATGGAAATCCCTTCTTCCTGGCAAAGCCCGCGGGGGAGTATAAGGTGTTTGACGAGGACGGAAATTTTCTCCTGTTGGGCCGGTGCGACGGCAGGGAGTGCCGGGTCGTCAAAACCTTCTGTGAGGTGGGCCAGCCATGAAGAAGGTCATTGCCCTGGGCTTTTTCGACGGGGTGCATCTGGGCCACGGGGCCCTTTTGAAGCGCACGGTGGAGCTGGCGGAAAAGCTGGACGCCATTCCCGCTGCCCACACCTTCGCGCAGCATCCCAGCACGCTGTTAAGCTTGGAGCCGACGCCCTTGCTGTCCACCCCGGAGGACCGGGCGTATCTGATGAAGAAGCTATACGGCATCCGGGAGGTCATCGCCGCCCCCTTTGACCGGGAAATGATGACCATGCCGTGGGAAGCCTTTGTTACCGATCACCTCATTCGCGGGTTGGACTGCGTGGGGGTGGTGGTAGGTCATGACTACCGGTTTGGCTACAAGGGGGAGGGGACCCCTTCCAGGCTGAAGGAGCTGTGCGCCAAGCTTTCCATAGCCTGTGAGGTGGTGGACAAGGTGACGCTGGACGGCCGCACGGTGTCCTCTACCTACATCCGCTCTCTGGTGGAGGCGGGAGACATGGAGACCGCGGGGCGCTATCTGGCCCATCCCCATTTGATCCGGGGGAGCGTCCGCCACGGCAAGGGGCTGGGACGCACGCTGGGCTTTCCCACGGTGAATATCGTGCCCCCGGAGGGCATCTTGCTTCCCGCCTACGGGGTCTATGCCTCAAAGGTGACGCTGGAGGACGGAGAGAGCTATCCGGCGGCTACCAACATTGGTGTGCGGCCCACGGTGGAGGACGGCGAGCGGGTCACCATAGAGGGATTTTTGCTGGATTTTCAAGGGGACGTGTACGGTCAGACGGTGACGTTGGAGCTGTTTCACCGCCTGCGGGGAGAGCGGCGGTTCGACAGCCTGGAGGAGCTTCGCTGTGAGGTCATGAAGAACGCCGATCAGACCCGGGACTACTTGGCGGGCACTCTCTCCCCGGGACAAGGCTAAAGAGCCGTCAAGCCCCACGAAAAGGGCAAAGAGAAAAGAAAACACCACTCTGCCCGAAAACGGAGTGGTGTTTTTGCGTTATCAAAAGCCTTGGCACAGCTCCTGCCCGGCGCGAAAGTCCTCTTGAAAGAAGTGACGGGCGGAAAGCTCTTCTTGGGCGCGCAGGGCATCGACGTAGTCTTGGAGCAGGGGGGAGCGGACCTCGCCCAGGGCGGCGGTCATTGGCCGAAAAGCCGGTCCTGACGCTCCTTGATCGCGCGATATTCCGGGGTCAGGGCCAGGGGACCGTCCTCTGCGGCGGGGGCGAGGCGGATATGTCCCAGCGAGACCTGGCCCAACAGCTCCAGCTCATGGGGATGGATATGGATAAGAACGTCATCACCCGCATCGAGACCAACAAGCGTTACGTGACCGACCTGGAGCTGCGGGCGCTTCGGGGTGAGCTACCGGTATCTCATTGAGGGCGAGGAGTAAAAAAGGGACGGCGGCGCCGTCCCTTTTCCGTGTTCAATTACCCTCGGTATCCAACACCTTTTTGCACCAGCCCTTTTGGTGACACTGGGGGCAGCGCAGGCGGCGGGTGAGGAAGACGTGGGGTCCCATCATATACGCCTTGAAGGTGGGGGCGAAGTCGTGGCCGCAGTGGGGACAGCGGTACGCCCCGATGGTCTGCTCCCCCTTCATGGCCACATAGAGCCCCAGGCCAAAGACCACACAGGCGATGGCCACAACAGTGAGCTTGACGGGGAGAGGAAACACCTCGGCGTAGATATCCACGCCAAGGATGAGGGTCAGAAAGGCCAGGGTCGAGCTGATGCCCGCCAGTGTGGTCAGCGCCAGCCGCCGTCGGTTTTCCTGTAGAATACGCATGATATTTTCCTCCGCTTTTTGTTGATAGTCGGCGGGGGCGACCACCTCACCCGAGAGCAGGTCGTTGACGGTGATCCCCAGCTCCCGGCACAGAGGGAGCAGGAGGGAGGGCTCGGGGAAGCCGTTGCCCCGCTCCCATTTGGACACCGTCTTGTCGCTGATGCCCAGCCTGTCGGCCAGCTGCCGCTGGGTGAGGTCGAGGCCCCGCCGCCGTTGGGCGATGAAGCATCCGATCTTGATTTGATCCATGGTGTCCTCCTTTCACGACCATCCTATCAAAGCGCGGGGGAAAAGAACACCCACGGACCGTAGAGTTCCCGGTTTTCCGGGGTCCTACGGTCCGTAGAGGAGAAAAAGGGGAGACCTCCCTGGAGGTCTCCCCAAAAAATACACAGTGAGGTCTTACGCCTTGCGGACGGGGACCTTCCAGATGTTCTTGGCGTACTCGCTGACGGCGCGGTCGGCGGCAAACAGGCCGGAGCGGGCCACGTTGATGAGGGCCATCTTGTTCCAGACCTTGGGGTCCAGGTAGGTCTCTCCAGCCAGAGTCTGGGCGGCGCGGTAGCTCTCGAAATCGGCCAGAAGGAAGTACTGGTCGGCCATGCTGCCACCCTGCCCGAAGAGAAGGGAATTGACGATGTCGGTGTAGCTTACGCCGTCGTCAAAGCCGTGGGTCATCTGGTCCAGAATACGTTTGATGGTCTCGCTCTGGCTGTAATACTCGTAGGAGCGGTAGCCCTGCTCCCGGCGGTCGGCAACCTCCTGGGCGGTGAGGCCGAAGAGGAACATGTTCTTGTCGGTGACCTGCTCACACATCTCCACGTTGGCGCCGTCCAGGGTGCCGATGGTGAGGGCGCCGTTCATCATGAACTTCATGTTGCCGGTGCCGGAAGCCTCTTTGCCGGCGGTGGAGATCTGCTCAGAGAGCTCGGCGGCAGGCATGAGCTTCTCGGCCAGAGACACCCGGTAGTTTTCCAGGAAGACCACCTGGAGCTTATCCTTGCACACCGGGTCGGCGTTCACCGTAGCGGCCAGAGAGTTGATGAGGTGGATGATCTGCTTGGCCATGGCGTAGCCGGGAGCGGCCTTGGCGCCGAAGAGATAGACCCGGGGGGTCATCTTGAAGTTGGGGTCGTCCTTCAGCTTCTGGTAGAGGTAAATGATGTGCATGGCGTTGAGCAGCTGGCGCTTATACTCGTGGAGGCGCTTGACCTGCACGTCGAAGATGGCGTCGGTGTTGAGAACGACGCCGGTCTCCTTGGCATACCAGGCGGCAAACTCCTTCTTGTTGGCCTGCTTGATCTCGCCCAGAGCTTTCATGGTGGAGGCGGTAGCCTTCTTCTCAAACTGCGCCAGCTGCTCAGGGTGGAGCAGATAGCCGTCGCCGCCCACGGTGTCGCAGATCAGGGTGTGAAGGCCGGGGTTGATCTGGCCCAGCCAGCGGCGATGGTCGATGCCGTTGGTAACGTTGAGGAACTTCTTGGGGGTCTGACGGTAAGCGTCGTTAAAGACGTCGTTCTTCAGAATGTCGGAGTGGAGAGCGGACACGCCGTTGATAGCCTGGCAGGCGCAGATGCACAGGTTGGCCATACGCACCTGGCCGTCCCAGATGATGGCGTTGCGGGCCACCCGGTCCATGTCGCCGTGGAACTGCTGCTCCAGCTGGGCCTGATACTTGCCGGAGATCTCGTTGAGGATCAGCCAGATCCGGGGCAGCAGAGAGATGACCAGGTCCTGGGGCCAGCGCTCCAGCGCCTCGGCCAGAACGGTGTGGTTGGTGTAGGAGACGGTGTGGGTGGTGATATACCAGGCATCGTCCCAGGAGTAGCCTTCCTCGTCCAGCAGGATGCGCATCAGCTCGGGGATAACAAGGGTGGGGTGGGTGTCGTTGATCTGAATGGCGTGCTTCTCGTGGAAGTTGCGCAGAGTGCCGTACTTGGCCTTATGACGGCGGATGATGGACTGGATGGTGGCGGACACGAAGAAATACTGCTGGCGCAGGCGCAGCATCTTGCCCTCGTAGTGATTGTCCTCGGGATAAAGCACCTTGGCGATGGCCTCGGCCATGGCCTGATCCTCCACGGCCTTGAGGTAGTCGCCGCTGGAGAAGCGGGAGAAGTCCACGGGGGTGGGGCTTTTGGCGTCCCAGAGACGCAGGCGGTTGGTGTGGTTGGTGTTGTAGCCGGCAATCTTCATGTCCCGGGGAACGGCGAGAACGGTGGTGTAGCCGGTATGCTTCACAAAGTGCTTGTCGTTTTCAAAGCCCACCTCCACTTGGCCGCCGAAGTGGACTTCCTCAGTGTCCTCCGGGCGGGTGGTGAGCCACGCGCCGCCCAGGTCCTGCCAGTTGTCGGGCAGCTCCACCTGCTGGCCGTCTACGATCTTCTGCTTGAAGATACCAAGCTCATAGCAGATGGAGTAGCCGGTGGCGGGGATCTCCAAGGTGGACATGGCTTCCAGATAGCAGGCGGCCAGGCGGCCCAGGCCGCCGTTGCCCAGACCGGCATCAGGCTCCAGCTCGAAGATGTCGGAGGCGTTGAAGCCCAGGGAATCGAGAGCCTGCTTCAGTTGGGGCAGAACACCCAGGTTGTAGGCGTTCTTTTCCAAGGAACGGCCCACCAGAAACTCCAGGGACAGATAATGTACCTGACGGGCGCCGGACTTGTCGGTCTTTTCCCGGGTCTCCACCCGGTTGTCGGACATGATATCCCGCAGAACCAGGGCGCAGGCCTGGAACATGTCAGCGGCGGTGGCTTCGCTCACGTCGCGGCCGAAGGTGCGGCGCAGTTTGTCTACCATCAGTCGGGAAAGCTGTTTGGAGGTATAAGCCATGTGATCGATCCTACCTTTCTTCTTCTCTAAAATTCTATCCTCACATCACGTGTCCTATTCTATGCGCACCGACGGAAGTTGATCGCGGCGGAACAGGCAAAGAAAAACGTCCGGGGCAGGGAACGTTTCCAACCCCGGACGTTCAGTTTACCACAAAAGGAATCAGCCTGTCAAGCACTGGTAGATCTCTTCATAGGCCTTGGCAGAGGCGGCCCAGGAGAAATCGGCGGTCATGGCGTTCTTCTGAAGCTTCTTGAATTCCTTGGTGTAGTCGTAGTAGAGGCCGACGGCGCTCTCCAGGACATGGAGCATCTCGTGGGCGTTGACGTTAGCAAAGGTGAAGCCGGTGCCCTCGCCGGTGACGTAGTTGTAGGGGATCACGCTGTCCTTCAGTCCACCAGTCTCCCGGACCACGGGCAGGGTGCCATAGCGCATGGCGATCATCTGGCTCAAGCCGCAGGGCTCCGCGATAGAGGGCATGAGGAAGAGGTCCGCGCCAGCGTAGATCAGGCCGGAGAGTTGGGCGGAGTACATGATCTGGGCAGAGAAGCGGCCGGGATACTGGCCGGCGGCTTGACGGAAGGACTCCTCAAAGGCCCAGTCGCCGGTACCCAGCACCACCATCTGGAGGTTCATGCGCATAATGTCGTGGAGGACGGCGTTGACCAAATCAAAGCCCTTGTGGCTCACCAGGCGGGAGACACAGGCGATGATGGGCACGTCAGGGTTCTCCTGGAGGCCCACCGCCTGCTGAAGAGCGGCCTTACAGACCTTCTTGCCCGCCAGGGCGCGGACGGAGAAGTTCTTGGGCAGGTTGGGGTCCTTGCTGGGGTCGTAGAGGTCCACGTCAATGCCATTGAGGATGCCGGAGAATTTGCTGCGGCACTGGTTGACCACGCCCTCCAGGCCGTGGCCGTAGAAGGAGTAGCCCAGCTCGTTGGCATAGGTGGGCGAGACGGTGGTGACCCAGTCGGAGGCCAGAATGGCGCCCTTCATCAGGTTGACGTCGTCATGATACTCCAGCAGCTCGGGGGAGAAGTACCCCTGGTTGAGGCCGAACAGGTCCTGGATGGTCTGCTTGCCGTAGCGGCCCTGATACTCGATGTTGTGGATGGTGAACACGGTCTTGGAGTTCTGGAGTTGGGGATGACGCCAGCGCTCCTCCATCAGGTACACCGGCACCAGAGCGGTCTGCCAGTCGTTGCAGTGGATGATCTCAGGGGACCAGTCCAGCTGGCAGGGGACCTCCAGCACGGCGCGGGAGAAGAAGGCGAAGCGCTCACCATCGTCGTAGTGGCCGTAGACCTGGGAGCGGCGGAAGTAGTACTCGTTATCCACGAACCAGTAGGTCACGCCGTTGTGCTCCAGCTCGAACACGCCGCAGTAGGGGGTGCGCCAGGCCAGGTTGACATAGAAATACTTGAGGAAGGTCATCTTGTCCCGCCAAGCGGGGCCAATGCCCTCGTAGAGAGGGAGAATGACCTTGACTTCATGCCCGGCCTTTGCCAGAGCGGCGGGAAGGGAGCCGGCCACGTCGGCCAGTCCGCCGGTCTTGATAAAGGGGGCCGCTTCCGAAGCGGCAAACAAGATTTTCATTGTGTTCTCCTTTCAAATTCGGAAAAGTGGAGTGAATTTCAAAGGCGCTCAGACCTTGGAGTACTTGGCGATGGCAATGGGGTAGCTCTCGTGGCCCATGAGCATCCGTCCGGGGTTGATGAGTACGTTTTTGTCGGTGATGGCGTATTGGAGGGTCGCCCCCGCACCCACGGTGGTGCCCTGCATGAGGATGCAGTGGCTCAACCGTGCGCCCTTCTCCACCGTGACCCCGCGGAAGAGAATGCAGTGGTCCACCTCGCCCTCGACCCGGCAGCCGTCCGCGATGAGGGAGCTGGAGGCGTGGGCCTCCAGGCCGTAGTAGGTGGAGGGGTTGGACTGGTCCTTGGTCTTGATAGGGAAGCGGGGATCAAAGAGGCTGGTGCGCACGGCGGGGTCCAGAAGATCCATGGAGTGCTCAAAATAAGCGCCCAAGGTGTGGAACCGGCCCACATAGCCGTCAAACTGGTAGGCGTGGATGTGGAGGCGGTCCTTCATGGCCAGGATGACGCCGTCGCTGAAGGAGTGGATGTTATGGGCGGCGCAGTGGTCCACCAGGGAGAGCAGCAGGGGCTTGGAGAGCAGGTAGACCTCTACCGCCTCGCAGCCCATGGGGGACTTGGGGTGAACGAACACGTCGGTGACCCGCCCGTCAGGGTTGGTGGACATGTAGGTACAGGAGCGGGGTTCGCCAATGCTCTGGCAGGTGACCACGGCGGTGATGTCCGCCTTGGTGGACAGATGCTGGTTGTAGATGTCCTGCACGGGAAGGTTGGCGGCGATGTCGCCGCCGGCGAGGATCACATAGTCCTGCTTGATGTCCTCCAGATAGGAGCGCACCCCGGCCAAGGAGTCCATGCGGCCATAATAATCGCCGGTGGGGGCATCGGCATAGCCGAAGGGGGGCAGGATCCGAAGACCGCCGTGCTTACGGGAGAGGTCCCAGTCTTTGCCGGAGCCCACGTGGTCCAGAAGGGACTGATAGCTGGAGTGGACGATCATGCCCACATCGGTGACGCCGGCGTTGACCATGCTGGAAAGGGTGAAGTCTACCAGGCGGTAGCGGCCGCCAAAGGGGATGGAGCAGGTGTTGCGGTGCTGAGTCAGCTCCCGAAGGTCTTTGTTGGAGCGATAGGCAAAAACCAGACCGTGGAGGTTGTTCATACCTTAGCGCCCTCCTTTACGTTTTTGGTGACCATAGCCGCAGGGGCGACGGTGGCGTTTTTGCCCACCTTTACGCCCTGGGCCACAACTGCGATGTCCCAGCTGCCGTCTTCCTTTTCAGCGGGAGGCGCGCCCACAACGGCGCCGGATTCAATGACCGCGTCTTCGGCCACGATGGCGTAATCCACGCGGCTGCCGGCCTTGACCACCGCGCCGGGCATCAGGATGGAATAGTGCACGCTGGCACCGGGCTCTACGGTGACCGAGTGGAAGAGCACACTGTGGTCCACCTCGCCCTCCACCTGGCAACCGCCGGTAAGGAGGGAGTGGGTGACCTTGGCGTCCTCGCCCACGAAATGGGGCGGCTTGGTCGGGGTGCGGGCGTAGATGGTCCAGTCGTCCTCGTCGGAGAGGTTGATGCCCGCGTCGGAAGAGAGCATGTCCATGTTGGCGTCCCAGAGGGAATCAATGGTGCCCACGTCCCGCCAGTAGCCCTTAAAGCGGTAGGCGGTGAGGATCTCCTTCTTGGCCAGCATGGCGGGGATGATGTTCTTGCCGAAGTCATTGGAGCTGTTGGGGTCGGCGTCGTCATCCAGAAGATACTTGCGCAGCTTGGACCAGGTAAAGATGTAGATGCCCATGGATGCCAGATTGCTCTTGGGTTTCTTGGGCTTTTCCTCAAATTCGTAGATCTGGTCGTTTTCGTTAACATTCATGATGCCGAACCGGCTGGCCTCCTCCATGGTGACCTCCAGCACGGAGATGGTGCAGGCGGCGCCCATCCTCTTGTGGTGTTCCAGCATCTTGGCGTAGTCCATCTTGTAAATGTGATCGCCCGAGAGGATGAGCACATACTCGGGGTCGTACTGGTCGATGAAGTTGATGTTCTGGCAGATGGCGTTGGCAGTGCCCTTGTACCAGGAGCCTTCCTCATTTTCACCCAAATAGGGGGGGAGGATGTGGACGCCGCCGTCAGAGCGGTCTAGATCCCAGGGCTGACCATTGCCGATGTAGGAGTTCAACTCCAGGGGGCGGTACTGGGTGAGAACGCCAACGGTGTCGATGCCGGAGTTGACGCAGTTGGAAAGGGGGAAGTCGATGATGCGGTACTTGCCGCCAAAGGGGACGGCGGGCTTTGCCACGTGACGGGTCAGAGCTTTGAGACGACTGCCCTGACCGCCTGCCAGCAGCATGGCGACACATTCTTTTTTCACGGCTTCTTCACATCCTTCTTCACATCTTTTTTCGCGGCGACGGGTGCCGCAGTGGGAACAGGCTTTTCGATCACCTTCTCCGGGGCCTTGACCGGCGCGGGAGCCTTGACCGGCTCGGGCTTTTTCGCGGCGGGCTTGACCACGACCTTCAGGGGAACCCTAACAGGCTCGGGCTTTTTCTCAGCAGGCTTCACATCGGCCTTGACGGGCCCGAGTTTTTTCACGGTGGGCTTGGCCACGGCCTTCGGGGGAGCCTTAACAGGCTCGGCCTTCTTCTCAACAGGCTTCACGGCCGCGGGCTTGGCCGCCTTCTTGGCGGCGGGCTTCTTAGGGGTCTCCTTCTTGGTGCAGGCCAGGATCATGGTAGACATGGGCGGGATGGTCAGCGACAGAGACTGCTCACGGCCGTGCATGGGCTCCTTGGCGGTCTTGAGCTTGCCCTTGGGGGCACGGTCCTCGCCGCCCAAGGCGGGGGCGGCGGCAGAGAAGAGCACTTCGTACTGTCCGGCCTCGGGAACGCCCACGCGGTAATCCTGACGCAGAACGGGGGAGAAATTGCATACCACCATGACCCACTTGCCCTTTTTGTCCCGGCGGATAAAGGAGGCCACATTGTTTTGGTTGTCGTCGGCGCACAGCCACTCGAAGCCCTCCCAGGAGAAGTCCTGCTCCCAGAGGGCGGGGGTCTTCAGGTAGAAGTCGTTGAGGGCCTTGAAATAGGCGTGGAGCTGGCGGTGCTGGAGGCAGTTGGGGGTGGCAGGGTCAATGAGGTGCCAGTCCAGAGAGGACTCAAAGTGCCACTCGTTCCACTGGCCGAACTCGCTACCCATCATGGTGAGCTTCTTGCCCGGATGGGTCATCATATAGCCGTAGAAGGCGCGCACGCCCTGGAACTGCTCTTCGTACTTGCCGGGCATCTTGTTGAGGAAGGAACCCTTCATATGTACCACCTCGTCGTGGCTCAGAGGAAGGACAAAGTTTTCCGAAAAAGCATACATAAAGGAGAAGGTAATATCCTTGTGGTTGAACTGACGGAAATAGGGGTCCAGCTTCATGTAGTGGGTGATGTCGTTCATCCAGCCCATGTTCCACTTGAGGTTGAAGCCCAGGCCGCCCTCCAGGCCGCCCTTACCCACGGGCTTGGACACGTTGGGCCAGGCGGTGGATTCCTCCGCGATCATCAGGCAACCGGGGTGCAGGGAGAACATGTGCTGGTTGAGCTTCTGAAGGAAGTCCACCGCCTCCAGGTTCTCGTGTCCGCCGTTGATGTTGGGCATCCACTCGCCGGCGCGGCGGCTGTAATCCAGATACAGCATGGAAGCCACCGCGTCCACCCGCAGACCGTCGATGTGATACTCCTGCATCCAGAAGTTGGCGGAGGAGAAGAGAAAGGAACGGACCTCATGACGGGCATAGTCGAAGACCATGGTGCCCCAGTCCTTGTGCTCACCCTTGCGGGAATCGGCGTATTCATAGGTGGGGGAGCCGTCAAACTGATAGAGGCCGAAGGCGTCCCGGGGGAAGTGGGCAGGGACCCAGTCCAGGATCACGCCTACCCCGGCCTGATGGAGCTTGTCGATCAAGTACATAAGGTCGTGGGGGGTGCCATAGCGGCTGGTGGCGGCAAAGTAGCCGGTGCACTGATAGCCCCAGGAGGCGTCCAGAGGATACTCGGTGATGGGCATCAACTCCACATGGGTGAAGCCCATTTCCTTCACGTAGCCGGGCAACTGCTCGGCCATGTCGCGGTAGGAGAGAAATTCACCGTCCTGCGTGCGCCGCCAGGAGCCTAGGTGGATCTCGTAGATGTTGGCGGGAGCGTCGTAGATGGGGGTGGCGGCCCGGCGCTTAAGCCAGGCGGCGTCGCCCCACTTGTAGCCCGCCAGGTCATAGAGCTTGGAGGCGGTGCCGGGGCGGGTCTCGGCGTGGAAGGCGTAGGGGTCGGCCTTAAAACGGACCTGGCCGTCGGAGCCGGTGATGGCGTATTTATAGATGTCATACTGCTCCAGACCGTCCACATGGACCTCCCAAATGCCGTCGCCCAGGGGGAACATGGTGTTGGCCTTATCATTCCAGCCGTTGAAGTCGCCCACGAGGGAGACTGCCTTGGCGGCGGGAGCCCAGACCCGGAAGGTCCAGCCTTTTTTCTCGGGGTGCGCGCCCAAATAGGAGTAGGCGTCTACCGCGCTGCCCGCGGTAAATTCGGGGAATCTGTGTTTTTTTGTACTCATTCCGTGCCTCCTGACTGGCAAAGCGCTTCCTTTGCCTCTCTATTAGTCGGATTTTGAAAAATTGGGTCAAATCATACAGAGAGAAAGAGATATAATCCGCCCATCTTTGTGGATATTATACAGCACAGGAAGGAGGCCGTCAAGGGTCAAGCCGTTTTTTATTTTTTCTCTACATTTTGCCGGGCAATCATGGAATGAAGGCAGTCCAAGGCGTCAGAGAGCCCGCCGATGGCGTCGATGAGGCCCCGTTCCACCGCTTCTTGCCCATAGATGACGCTACCCACGTCGGCGGCCAGCTCGCCGGTGCGGAGCATGAGGCGGGTGAAGTCCTCCCGGGCGACATGGGAATTGGTCACAACAAACTCAATGATGCGCTCTTGGATGCGCTCAAAATAATTAAAGGTCTGGGGTACGGCGATGACCAGACCGTTGAGGCGAACGGGGTGGATGGTCATAGCCGCGGAGGGGACAATGAAGGACTTTTTGGCCGACACCGCCAGAGGCACGCCAATGGAATGGCCGCCGCCCAGCACCAGAGAGACGGTGGGCTTTTTCATCCCCGCGATTAGCTCCGCGATAGCAAGGCCCGCCTCAATGTCGCCGCCCACGGTATTGAGGAGCACCAGCAGGCCGTCCACATCCTCGCTTTCCTCCACTGCCGCCAGCAGGGGGAGGACGTGCTCATATTTGGTGGCCTTGGCATTGGAGGGCAGCTCCTGGTGGCCCTCGATCTGGCCCACGATGGTGAGCGTGTGGATGGAGCCCCGGGAGGTACGGATGGTGGACGAGCCAAGATCCACGATGTCCTGGCGGAACTCGGCGGAACTGCCGCCTTGGCTGTCGTTGTCGCACTGGGGCGCGGTGGGGGTGGTTTCTTCCATAAAAGTCCTCCTGACACAGTTTTCCTTAGTATGGCGAAAACCGGGGAGGGCATACATTTTAAACAAGGCTTCTATGTTTCACCTTGCGCCATTGAGGGAAAAGGACTATAATAGTTTATTGAAATGATTTTAGGAGGTAGGCCCATGCCCATTCGCATCCCGGACTCCCTGCCCGCCCGCGAGGCGCTGGACGCGGAGAACATCTTCACCATGACCGAATACCGGGCGTTTCATCAGGATATTCGTCCGTTGAAGGTGCTTATCCTCAACCTCATGCCCACCAAGATCGTCACCGAGACCCAGCTGCTGCGCAAGCTGTCCAACACGCCGCTTCAGATCCAAGTGGAGCTGCTGCAGACAGCCAGCTACGTGGGGCATTACACCGACGTGTCTCATTTGGAATCCTTCTACACCACCTTTGAGCAGATCAAGGACAACAAATATGACGGCCTTATCATCACCGGCGCGCCGGTGGAGAACCTGGAGTTTGAGGAGGTGGACTACTGGCCGGAGCTGTGCGAGATCATGGCGTGGTCCAAGACCCACGTCCACTGCACCTTCCACATCTGCTGGGGGGCGCAGGCGGGGCTGTTTTACCACTACGGCATTCCCAAGCGGCCTCTGGACAAAAAGCTGTTCGGGGTGTTTCCACATCAGGTACTAAAGCCCAATGCGCCGCTGTTTCGCGGCTTCGACGACGTGTTCTACGCCCCCCACTCCCGCTACACCGAGGTTTGGGAGGCGGACATCCTCCGCGCGGGGCTGGAGGTGCTGGCCCGGTCAGAGGAAGCGGGAGTGTTCTTGGCCAAGACAGAGGACTCGAGGCAGTTCTTTGTCACCGGCCACCCGGAGTACGACCCGGACACCCTGGCCAAGGAGTATCAGCGCGACCGGGACAAGGGGCTGGATATCGCGGTGCCCGCCCACTATTTCCCCGGCGACGACCCGACGAAGGAGCCCATCGTCCGCTGGCGTTCGGCGGCCCAGCTTTTGTATACCAACTGGCTCAACTACTACGTATATCAGACCACACCCTATGATGTCCGTAATATATAAAGGAGGAAGCACAAATGAAAAAGGCAACGAAGAAGCTGGTGGCCCTGTTGCTGTGCGTGGCGCTGGGGGTGGGGCTGGTCCCTGCCATGGCCGCCAGTCCGGTGTGCTTCCCGGAGTTTCAGGAAAATGTGGGAGAGGGGATGAAGGCGGACAAGCCCTGGCCCGACTACGGGGAATACCACGTCATCGTTCGGGCCGAGCGGGACGCCTCCCGCCCCAACGGCGCCCGGCGCAACTGCGTCACCGTGCGGTGGGACTCCGCCCTGCGGCCGGAGGGCTCGACCTTTACGGCGACCCCTGAAAAGGGGGACGACCGGCCTTCCAACACGGATTAGGGAGAGACCGACGGAAACAAGGTGGGCAACTCCAGCAACACCTTCCAGAGTCTGGACTCCGCCATGGGGTACTATCTGACCTGCTTTGATGATATCCAGTATGAGGACACGAGCAAGGACCCTGTTTCCTACGATGAGCTGTTCCGGATCGCCCAGGAGTATGTGGATCTGCTGGTGGGCGAGGACAACTTCTACCTGATCTCCCGGCGAAAGGACGGCCAGTTGGTCACCCGGGAGGACACCCGCGGGGGCGAAGCTGGGTAGCGCGAAGCGTCCGCCGGAAAAGGTAACGGCGGTGCTGAGTATCGGCTATAACAAGATGTGCGTCAACAACAGCGTGGTCCAGGTGGACGACAAGAGCGTCAACGTGTACCCCATCGCGGAGAATAACCGCACCTTAGTGCCTGTGAGCCGTATCGTGGACGCCTTCGGCGGCACCAGCACCTGGGATCCCAAGACCAACAATACGACCTATACCCTGGGCAACAGAAAGGTGAGCCACGTTATCGGCTCCGAGGACGTGCTCATCCAGTCGGGCAACCAAGTGCAGAAAAAGACCATGGAGGCTCCCTCCAAGGCGTTGAACAACCGCACCTATGTGCCTGCGCGCTATGTGCTGGAGGGGCTGGGCCTGTGGGTGGGCTACGAGCCGACCTACCAGTTGGTGATCGTCTCCAATGAGAGTCAGGCGGGGGAGGACCTGGTCGAGCTGGCGGAGAGCCAGCGGCTGTTTGCGTCCGAGGACGTGCCCGAGACCGCCCGGAAGTATGTGGAGCACTACACCATCGACGGCTTCAACTACACCATGGAGGTGGGGGAGTCTCTTACTCTCTACAACTCCTACAAATCCTCCGGGGACAACTATGCTTACAGTTGGGAGATCGCGGACGGCGGCGAGCTGGTGAAGGCGGACCGCAACCAGGCCACATGCCGGTTCTACGCTAAGCGGCCCGGGGTGGTCACCGTCAAGGCCTACGTGGACGAGAACTGGGGCGGCTACGGCGTGCCCTACCGCAATAACACGGTCACCTACACTATGACCATTACCATTACCCCCGCCACCAATCAGGGAAGCGCCGGGGGACTGATGCACTGGGGGGCTTGCCCCTCCTGCAACGGCACGGGGAAGATCCGCTCCGGCACAAGGGAGATCACCTGCCCCACCTGTCTGGGACAAAAGCAGATCTTGCAGTAACAGATGATCTTCCCAAACCTCCGAAAAATTTTTTTGGATTTTGTGAAAAAAGTTCTTGACATTCCCGGTCGGCTTTGGTATAGTAGTCAGGCACTCACCCCGAGGGGTGCGGTGCCTGACTGCTCCTTTTGGGGCGTGTACCTTGTAAATTAAACAACGTGAGAGAAAACGAAAAGCACCAGGAGT
>ERZ779632.605-NODE-605-length-19158-cov-12.812438_pt1 | contig 19158 bp, 20 predicted proteins | sample MGYA00514194_ERZ779632 | MGnify/ENA primary metagenome ERZ779632 (study PRJEB29562, sample SAMEA4376704) | mouse gut metagenome | isolation source: Cecum | study: EMG produced TPA metagenomics assembly of the A DSS colitis mouse model was used to assess the...
TACCCGGCCGGTGGGTACTCCGCGCTGGCGCCTCCGGGGGGGGGTTACCCCAAACAACCCCGGGCGGTGGGCCTTAACCGCGGGCCCCCGCGCCGGGGTCTCTTTTTTTTTTGGGGGGGGATTTACCGCAGGAGGATCCGGGCGCCCCCCTCGTAGGGCTGGATCTCGCCGATGCGCTGGGCGCTGGGGACGTTTCCCGTCAGGTCACGGAGGAGCGCGTCCGCGTCGTCCCGGTCCACGGCGATGAGCAGGCCGCCGGCGGTCTGGGGGTCAAAGAGCACGTCCTGCTTGTACAGGGGGGTGTCCCCCATGTCCACGGAGGACTGGGCGAAGGTGCGGTTGCGGTACATGCCCTCGGGCAGCACGCCCATCTTGGCCAGCTCCAGGGCCTCCGGGATCATGTCCACCTGGTCCACATGGACCACCGCCTGCATATCGCTGCCCTGGGCCATCTCCAGCAGGTGGCCCATGAGGGCGAAGCCGGTGACGTCGGTGCAGGCGTGGACCCGGTACCTGACCATAATGTCCCGGGCGCTCTTGTTCAGGGTGGTCATCAGGCGGCAGGCCAGCTCGATGCCCTCCGGGGAGGCCAGCTCCCCCTTGTGGGCGGTGGACAGCACGCCGATGCCCAGGGGCTTGGTCAGCAGCAGCACGTCCCCGGCCTGGGCCCCGCTGTTGGTCAGCACCCGGTCCGGGTGGACAAATCCGGTCACCGCCAGGCCGTACTTGGGCTCGTCGTCAAAGATGCTGTGGCCGCCGGTGATGAGGCAGCCCGCCTCGTACACCTTGTCGTACCCGCCCCGGAGCATCTGGTGGACCGCCTCGCCGGGCATGTCCTTGGGCACGCACATGAGGTTCAGGGCCAGCTTGGGCTCCCCGCCCATGGCGTACACGTCGCTCAGGGCGTTGGTGGCCGCGATCTGGCCGAAGAGGTAGGGATCGTCGGCGATGGGGGGGAAGAAGTCCACGGTCTGCACCAGAGCCAGCTCGTCGCTGACCCGGTATACCGACGCGTCGTCGCTCTTGTCGAATCCCACCAGCAGGTTGGGATCGCTATGTACCTTGATGCCGTCCAGCAGCTGGGCCAGCACCCCGGCCCCCACCTTGGCCCCGCAGCCGGCGCACTTGGCCAGCTTGGTCAGCTTTACTTCATTTTCCATAATTCCTCCGGTTTTTTCTCTGTTTTCTGCTTCTTTTTCTTGAAAGAAAAAGAAGCAAAAAGAACTTCAGACGTGGTCGACGGACTGCCGGCGCACAGGCGCGATGGAGCCGCCGGCAGCCTGTGGAAACGCCTCTAAAGTTTTTCTTTTGCTTCTTTTCTTTGTTCACAAAGAAAAGAAGGCGTTTTCTCTTGTGTCGTATATAGATGCAGTATGGCCTCCAGCACCCCGCCGCCTACGGCCAAGGCCTTGTCGGAGGCGCAGAAGCAGTGGTCCCGCGCACAGCGGGGGTCCACGTCGCCGCACTTCATTCCCCGGTGGACCGCCACGCCGTCCGCCAGCAGGCCCCGCAGCACGCCGCCGATGGTACACGCCATGGGCGCGCCGCCCACGTATCCCACCACGTCCCCCGGCAGCACCGTGTCTCCGATCTCCCTCACGCCGCGAAACAGGCCGTCTCCCGGGGCCCGGAGCACCCGCTCCCCGGCAAAGCCGCCGATGAGGCCGGGCACGGCGGTGTTGGGCAGGGCGGAGCCCTTGTAAATAACCCGGCCCAGGTAGTGGCCCCGCATGGTCTCCACCACCGCGTGGCAGTCCGTCCCGGCGGTGAAGCCTGGCCCGGCGGCCACCACCGCCGGAGCCATGTCCATGGTGGTGCCCAGGTTCCGCTTGGCCAGCACCGCGTCCACTACCGCGTCCGGGGCCAGCGCCCGGATGCAGCTCCCCGCCGGATCCGCCAGCACAGGGATCTCCCCCCGCTCCAGCAGATCCGGGATTTCCTCCAGGTCCGCCCGGCGGGCCGTCACCCCCTCCACCTCCGCCGTCCCCAGCCGCATTGCCTCGGAGAAGGAGACCGTGCGGCGGATGGACGTGGGCGCGGGCAGCTCGCAGATGACCACCGCCATATGGCTGCGGTGCAGCCGCAGGGCTATGCCGGTGGCGATATCCCCGCCGCCCCGCATGACGACAAGCATGTCCATTTCCCCCTTTGCAGCGATCCGGCGCACACCGGCCAGGGCAGCAGCGCCGCCAGCTCTCCGGCCAGCGCCAGCGCCTCCGCCGTGTCCGCCTGGTTGACAAACACCCGGTCCCCCAGCCTCTCCGCCGCCAGCACCGCCGCCAGATTCCGGGGCGTGGCCGTGTCGCCGGGGGACGCGCCCGACAGGGCGCAGTACCGCTCCGGCCGGTGGACCGCCTCCCGGATGGGCCGCCCGAACCCGGAGGCCCCGGCCAGCAGGACCGTCTGAGCAGTGCAGGCCGGGATCACCGGCTCATGGGGCAGGTGGGCCTTCAGGGGCAGGCCCCTGGAGCCGTCGGCCTCCACCAGCACGTAGTCCGCCAGGCCGGGGAGCGCCGCCATGTCCAGCGCCGGCGGGCCCAGCTTGCCCTCCGGCGCTGGTGCGCCCAGGCAGACGCAGCCCGCCTCCGCCAGGGCCTGTCCCACCGCCGCCCGGCTGTCCCCGGACAGCACCGGCAGATGGGGCGGGGGCAGAATGCGGGTGCTGGTACAGCAGATCACCGTGCCCCGGCGGCAGAGCTCCCGGGCCAGCAGGTACATGGCCGTGGTCTTGCCCCCGCCGCCGATGAGGGCGGTGAGGCCCGGCCCTACGCCCAGCAGTCCGGCCAGCTCCGCCTGGGCGGCCGGGAGCTTCTCTGTCCGCAGCAATGTCACAGGATCAGGGCGAGGCACGGCAGATCACGCCGCCGCCCGCCACCGCTTCGCCCTGGTAGCACACCAGGGACTGGCCCGCGGTCACAGCCCGCTGGGGCTGGTCAAACACCACCCGCACCGCGCCGTTCTCCTCCGGATAGAGGGTGGCGGCGGCCTCGGTCTGGCTGTAGCGGGTCTTGGCGGTCACGGCCAGGGGGCCGGTCTGGGGCGGCAGGGAGACCCAGTTGAAGTCCTCCGCCCACACGGTATCGCTGTAGAGCGCCGCCTCGTCCCCCAGCACCACGGTGTTGGACCCGGCGTCCTTGCGCAGTACGTACAGGGGCCTGTCCGCGCTGACGCCCAGCCCCCGGCGCTGTCCGGTGGTGTAGCAGGGCAGTCCCCTGTGCCGCCCCAGCACCCGGCCCTGGGGATCCACAAAGTCCCCCTCCCGCAGCTCCACGCCGCCGTAGCGCCGGAGGAAGGCGGGGTAATCCCCGTCCGGGACAAAGCAGATGTCCTGGCTGTCCGGCTTGCGGGCGGCGCACAGCCCCCGGGCCTCCGCCAGGGCCCGGACCGCCGCCTTGTCCCAGGCCCCCACCGGCAGCAGCAGCCGGGAGAGGATCTCCTGGGACAGGGGGTAGAGCACATAGCTCTGGTCCTTGCGGCGGTCCCTGCCCCGGAGCAGCCGCCAGCGGCCCTCCGCCCAGTCCACCCGGGCGTAGTGGCCGGTGGCGATATAGTCCAGCCCCAGCTCGTCCGCCCGGCGCAGCAGCGCGCTGAACTTCACCCGCCGGTTGCACTGGATGCAGGGGTTGGGGGTGCGCCCGGCCTGATATCCGGCTACGAACTCGTCCATCACCTGGCTGCGGAAGAGGGCGCTGAAGTTGAACACGTGGAAATCCATCCCCAGCCGCCTTGCCGTGGACCGGGCGTCCTCCACGTCCTCCAGGGAGCAGCACCCCCCCTCCCGCTCCAGGCCCAGCTCCTCATTGCCGTACAGGCGCAGGGTGCAGCCTACCGGACGGTATCCCGCCTCCGCCAGCAGCGCCGCCGCGGCCGCGCTGTCCACGCCGCCGCTCATGCCCACCAAAACAGTCTTCTTCTCCATGCCGGCCTCAGTCCATATACTGGTGGGTGAAGGCCCGGCTGGGGAGGGCGTCCGACAGCTCCGCCAGGGTCCGGTTGTACCCCCCGCCCAGATCCACGAGGAAGGTGCTCATCTGCTGGAGCTTGGAGCGCTTGTTTGGCAGGGAGACGGTGACCGTGGTGCCCGTCCCCTCCTGGCTGGTCAGCAGCAGCACGCCGCCGTGCTCCTGGGCGATGCGCCGGCACACCGGCAGGCCCAGGCCCAGGCCGTGGGGGGGCGGGTCCAGGCGCTGGGTGTGGCGGTAGCGGTCAAACACCGTCTCCAGCAGCTCCTGACTGATGCCGCAGCCGGTGTCCGTCAGGATCAGCTCCACCCACTCCCGGCTCACCCGCACGTCCAGCGTCACCAGCTTCTCGTCCCTGCGGATGAACTTGAAGGCGTTGGAGAGCAGGTTGAGCATCATCCGCTCAATCCGGTCCTTGTCCATGGCGATGGTGTGGCGCTCCTTCTCGCACTGGAAGTCCAGCCGGATGCCCAGCAGCTCCGCCGGGTGCCGGGCCCTGTCCATAATGTCCCGGCACAGGCCAACGATGTCCCCGTTGCGCAGCTGGGCGGCGCTGGGGCCCTCCAGATGGGCCGCGTCGGAGAGATTGTTGGCCAGGCGCAGAATGCGGTAGTAGCTCTGACAGAGCACCGCCGCGTCCCGGTCAACAGCCCCGTTCCCCTCCCGCACCTCCATGGGCGCGATGCGGTTCAGGGCCTGATAAATATTGCCCAGGGAGCCGCGCAGCTGGTTGGACACCTGGCCCAACACCCGCTCCAGCTCCTGGTTGTTCTCGAATTGCTTTTCTGACATGGGACACCTCCTGCCGGCAGGGAGCCGGGCACGCGCCCGCTCCCGGGCTGCCTCCGAATGGTTCCGCCGCTCCCTAGTCTATGCGCCGGCGCAAAAAAAAGATTGGTAAATTGACCCAGAGCGCCGCCCGGGGCGGACCCAGTCCGCCTTCCCGCTGGCGCAGCGGTACATATTCGCGTCAAACTCCCGATATTTACAACCGTATCATAACAAATTTTTGTCGAAATTACAAGAAATTCTTGAGTGTGTCAAAAATTCCACAAAAAACACTTTTCTTTTGAAAAAGTCCGGTGTATAATATGTCTGGCATCAAACAACGGCATTATTCCTAACGAATATCTAAATTTGAGAGGAGTTTTTATTATGAGCATCAAAGTTGGCATCAATGGGTTTGGACGCATCGGCCGCATGGTTTTCCGTGCTTCCGTCAACCATCCCGAGATTGAGGTTGTCGGCATCAACGATCTCTGCCCCGCCGACTACCTGGCCTATATGCTGAAGTACGACACCATGCACGGCCAGTTCCAGGGCACGGTGGAGTCCACGGAGAACTCCATTATTGTCAATGGCAGGGAGATCCCCATCTTTGCTGAGCGCAACCCCGCCGATCTGCCCTGGGGCAAGATCGGCGCGGAGTACGTGGTGGAGTCCACCGGCCTGTTCCTGACCAAGGAGAAGAGCCAGGCCCACCTGGACGCCGGCGCAAAGAAGGTCATCATGTCCGCCCCCTCCAAGGACGACACCCCCATGTTTGTGTGCGGCGTCAACCTGGACAAATACACCACCGACATGAACTTCGTCTCCAACGCCTCCTGCACCACCAACTGCCTGGCCCCCATCGCCAAGGTCCTCAACGACAAGTGGGGCATCATCGACGGTCTGATGACCACCGTTCACTCCACCACCGCCACCCAGAAGACCGTTGACGGTCCCTCCCTGAAGGATTGGCGGGGCGGCCGCGCCGCTGCCGGCAACATCATCCCCTCCTCCACCGGCGCCGCCAAGGCCGTGGGCAAGGTCATCCCCTCCCTCAACGGCAAGCTGACCGGCATGTCCATGCGCGTTCCCACCCTGGACGTGTCCGTGGTGGATCTGACCGTGAACCTGGCCAAGCCCGCCAAGTACGACGAGATCTGCGCGGCCATGAAGGAGGCCAGCGAGGGTGAGCTGAAGGGCATCCTGGGCTACACCGACGAGGCCGTTGTGTCCGCCGACTTCCTGGGCGACGCCCGCACCTCCATCTTCGACGCCAAGGCCGGCATTCCCCTGACCGACACCTTCGTGAAGGTGGTCAGCTGGTACGACAACGAGATCGGCTACTCCAACAAGGTCCTGGAGCTCATCAAGCACATGTACAGCGTGGACCACAAGTAATTCGCTGAACCCGCAAATTCCGGAAGCATAAAAGAGTACGCTCCCTTTCGACGGCGTTTTGTCTCGAAGGGGAGCATACTTTTATGTTGCTGACCGCTGTTCGGGACGAGTTTGCCTTTTACAATGAGTGCCGCAAGCTGTCACCCTTGACCGTCAAAAACTGCGGAAAGCAGGCGGAACGCTTACAAAATCCAGTGAATTTTACTTGAAATCAAGAGAAATCCGGGCGTTACACGCTGAAATTATGTGAAATCGAGCGAATTTCAGCCGTTTTCACCCGGCGCGGCTCTGTTTTCATTAGACCTCTTGCGAAATTGACTTTACCATAGTTTTTTGTATCCAAAGCAGGGATGTTTGATTACCGATTTGCTTGGTTTTATCTATCCATTTATTCAGAACTTTTTATTTTCGCAAGAGGTCTATTGTTTCATTTTTGCCTTTTGGGAGAGGCATTTCATGGTTCACATTTGCCACAAATGAACCTCAGTCAATGTAATGTAGGGGCTTGGTGAAACAGAACCCATTCTATCTGCCCATTCGTACTGCTCCATAATTTTTTCACTACATCTTCTTGAAAACATTCTGCTGTTTTGTGGCATCTTCGACACCCTTTGCAATATTTGACCTCATAATCATCTATGCACTTTGTCAGCGAATGACCTCATAACGCAGCCGCAAATACGAGTTCTCCAAAATCACACATTCCTGCAGCTTCAGAGCGCCTAATTTTGACAATTCACTCTGTGAAAACAGGGATTCGCCGTCAATTAAAGTAGAGGTGTCTTTGCCGCCGATCAAAATGGGCGCAACAACAATATCGACATAATCGAACAGCTTTTCACGAAGAAACAGGCCGTTCAGCGTCCCGCCGGTTTGTACGGTGATTCTCTCGCAGCCATGCTCTGATTTGAGCGCTGTAAGCGCGTTTGCCAGCGACAATTCTTTTTGATGGATGATATGAAGATTGTCCGCCTCTATGTGAAACGCCGGATGCTGTGCATTGGACGTAATCAACACAAATGTTTTTGACAAAGCACAAAAATACCGGATGCCGTTTTCGTTCAAATGCTTGTTGTCTATTACAACAAAGGACACGGGCGTTTTGCTTGGCAGTTTCTTTGTATTGACCCCCATTTTGGCCTGTACCCGGCCAGAATTGAGCGTCCATAAATCGGTTGTCTGCTCTATTTCATAATATTGGTGCAAGCCCTCACGAACCCCCGCGATTTGTGGAAAATCCTTGTCTACGTCTAATTCGTCCGCCGCGCCAGTGCTTATTTTTCCGTCAACCGACATCAGCATAAACAAGGTTGTTACCGGTCTGTCCATTTTATCACTCCTAAATTCTGATTGGTGGACGGATTATAGCACACGATTTTTATAATATCAAGGGATTTTGCAAAAGCCGCCAAAGCTCGCCCCCCACAGGCGGCATGAAAATTGATTTCCGTGGGATCTTCCTCCCTCGCACTTGACAAATCCCCCAAAGATGTTACTATAAACAAATAAGCTCGACACAAGCGCGCATCTTCGCGGGCCGCCGGTTCCGGAGCAACCGCGTTCGAGTATACTGCTCTCTACGAGGTGATACGCTATGCCTAAATACCGCAAGAAGAGCGTCCCCGCCTGGGGCGCACCCCTGCAAGCTGTCTGGCAGAAGGCGTCCGTTCCTGTTCTGGCGGCGCTGTATTTTCTTTTGGTCTGCCTGTCCTCCTCCAGCACGGTCAAGCCGGCGGCCCTGTTCCTGCTGGTGCTGGCCGTCGGAGCCACGGCGGTGTTCTTCCCCCGCCTGCGGGACCGTCTGCACCTGCCGGTCCTGGCCCTGGCTCTGGTGGTGCTCATGGACGGCCTGTCCACCCTCTACGCCAGAAGCGGGAAATTCGCCCTCTATGAGTTCCTCAAGCCCCTGGCCGCCTTCTGCCTGGCCCTGCTGCTGCTGACCATGAAGGACCGGGAGAGCGGCTGTACCGGCCGCCGGGGCGCGGCAATCCTCTCCGGCTTCTCCGCCCTGGCGGGGCTGGTGAGCATTGACCTGCTCTCCACCCGGATCATCAGCACCCCGATTCTGGGGCTGCTGGGCCTGTTCACCCCGGACTACACCAGCCTGAGCGCGGTGGAGGAGGGGGTGCGTATGACCTCCATGTTCACCAACCCCAACGTGTTCGCCGGCTGCGTGGGCCTGGGCACCCTTCTGAGCCTGGGCCTGGTTGTCTCCTCCGCCGGACGGGAGCGGACCGTCCACCTGATCTGCCTGTATATCAACGCCCTGTCCTTCCTGCTGGCCTTCAGTATGGGCGCCAGCGGCATGATCGCCCTGGCCTTCCTCGCCTACCTGCTGCTGGAGCGTCCGGAGCGGCGGGCCCAGCTGCTGCTGCTCATGGTGGAAACCCTGGTTCTCAGCGTTGCCGCAGCCTTCCTCATCTCCCTGACCTCCTTCACCGCCTGGACCGGATTCCGGCCGGTGCCCCTGCTGTGCGTCGTCGCTGGCGCGGCGCTGCTGTGCCTGCTGGACCGCCTGTGCCGTCCTCTGGCGGACAAGCTCTCCAGCCACAGCCGGATCGTGCTGGTCCTCACCGGCGTGATCCTGGCCGGCGTGGCCGTCTTTGCCCTGGCGGCCTACAACCTCACCGGCAGCGCGGCTCTCCAGCCCGGCCAGTCCCTGCGCCGGGCCGCCTATCCGGAGCCCGGGGCCTACGCCCTGACGGCGGAGGCGGAGGGGGATCTGACGGTGTACATCGAGAGCCAGAACCAGCAGGAGACCATGATGCACACCAGCACCCCCCTCTACCAGGGCCCCCTGGCCGGGGCCTCCTTCACCGTGCCGGAGGACAGTCTGGTGGTCTACTTCAATTTCACCGCCGCCAGCGAGGCCCGGCTGGACAGCGCCGTGTGTACCGGCGAGGCCGGCACCTGCGGCGTCCCCCTGGGCTACAAGCTGCTGCCCGGCTTTATCGCCAACCGTCTCCAGGGCCTGTGGGCCAACCAGAACGCCATCCAGCGCTTTGTCTTCTTCTCCGACGGCATGAAGCTCTTTGGCCGCAGTCCGGTGATCGGCCTGGGCCTGGGGGCCTTTGAGAACGGCGTGAAGAGCGTGCAGAGCTTCTACTATGAGACGAAATACGCCCACAACCACTACATCCAGGTGCTGGTGGAGACCGGCGCGGTGGGCTTTGTCCTGTTCATCGGCCTGCTGGCCTCCTCCGGCGCGGCGGTGTGGTTTGCCCGGAAGCGGGAGAACCCCCTCATTCCCGCCCTGGGCGCGGCCCTGGTGTTCATGGCCGGCCACGCGGCCACGGAGGTCACCTTCTCCACCTACGCCTATCTGCCCATCGCCTTCGGCGTATTTGCCCTCATCAACCTCTGCTGCGGGGACGCCATCCCCCTGCCGGAGCTGGGCGGCATGGCAAAAAACGGCGTTCTGGCGGCCATTCCCGCCCTGCTGATCGTCTTTGGCGTTATGCTCTCCGGCAACATGTCCGCCCAGCGGCTGGCCTCCCACGCCACCGCCTTCTCCGATCTGGACCGGGCGGTGTCCATGGACAAATTCGAGTGGGCGGACTACATGCTGGGCTACGTCAACAGCACCCTGACCACGGAGACGGACGAGACCATCCGCCAGCAGGCGGACGCCTACGCGGCCCGTCTGGCCCAGGTGGACTCCAACACAGTGCCCATCTATCTGGCGGAGTACTACTTCTCCACGGGCCGCACGGAGCTGGGCCTGGAGATGGTGGAGAAGTATGTGGACTACGTCTCCTCGGACCAGAACGCCTGGCAGACCGCCTTCGCCCTTCTGGAGAGGTATGAGACGGACTCTGAGATCTTCCGCGCCGGCGTGGTCCGCATCGCCGGGCTGCTGGAGGACTGGAACGCCCGGAACATGGGCGGCGTGACCTTGACAGAGGCCAATCTGGCGTTCATCGCCCGCATGGGCGGCTAGAGGCCCTGCCATGATAAGGGAAAATCAGCGTCTGCTCAACTGGCTGAACGTGTTCAGCGACGGGGTGATTGTGTTCCTCTCCCTGCCGGCGGCCTTCTGGATCCGCTTTTTTGTCCTGCCCGGCGGGATCATCTCGGTGCCTCTGAGCCGCTACATGGCCATGGATATTTTCCTCACCGGGGCCCAGCTGTTCATCTACGGGGCCATGGAGCTCTACCGCTCCTACCGCACCATCCCCCTGCGCCGGGAGCTGCCCCGGCTCTGGTGCGCCAACGGCCTGATGATGCTGGTGCTGCTCAGCGGACTGTTTGTCCAGCACGACGAGCACTACTCCCGGGGGACCCTGGCGATCTTCTTCCTGCTCAGCGCGGGCGTCCTCAGCTGCAAGCGGATCCTGCTGCGGAAGATCCTCCACTACTTCCGCCAGGAGGGCTACAACCTCAAGCATGTGCTCATCCTGGGCAGCGGCAGCGCGGCCCAGAACTACCTGCGCACCATCCGCACCTCCAAGGAGCTGGGCTTCCACCCCATCGGCCACATCGCCTCCCAGCGGATGAAGGGGCAGAGCCTGACCTATCTGGGGAATTTTGACAATCTGGAGGCCATGCTGGAGAAGTACCACCCGGACGAGGTGGTGTCCGCCGTGGAGCTGGAGGACTACTGCCGCACGCCGCAGATCATCAGCGCCTGCGAGAAGTCGGGCACCAAGCTGTCCATTATCCCCATCTACGCGGAGTACATGTCCGCCCACCCCCAGTTCGACAACCTCAAGGGCATCCCCCTGATGAACATCCGGCGCATCCCCCTGGACAACTGGGCCAACGCATTCTGCAAGCGGGCCGTGGACGTGGCCGGGTCCCTGCTGCTCATCCTGCTCACCTCGCCGGTTATGCTCGTCTGCGCCGCCGGCGTGCGGCTGAGCTCCCCGGGACCTGTCATCTTCAAGCAGAAGCGGGTGGGACTGAATAAAAAAATCTTCTATATGTACAAGTTCCGGTCCATGCGGGTCAACGATGAGCAGGACACCCACTGGAGCGGGGATCGGGACAGCCGCAAGACGGCCTTCGGGGCCTTTCTGCGCAAGTGCTCCTTAGACGAGTTCCCCCAGTTTTTCAACGTCCTCAAGGGGGATATGAGCCTGGTGGGCCCCCGTCCGGAGATCCCATACTATGTGGAGCAGTTCCGGGAGGACATCCCCCTGTACATGGTCAAGCACCAGGTCCGGCCGGGGATCACTGGCTGGGCCCAGGTGAACGATCTGCGTGGGGACACCTCTATTGAGGACCGCATCGCCCACGACATCTACTATATCGAGAACTGGAGCCTGCTGTTTGACCTGAAAATTCTGCTGATTACGGTTTTCGGGGGGAAGTTTCTCAACAGCGAGAAGCTCAGCTGAGCCCGAGAGAAGGAGCGCTCTCCCTGCGCGTATGCGGTGGGAGGGCGCTTTTCAGAAAGGAGTACAACATGCTGCGACTGGAAAAGGTCACTGGCAGAAATGTGTGGGATATCTTAAAACTGCGCGTCCGCGATGAGCAGATAAATTTTGTGGCGGGAAATGATATCAGCATTATTGAGGCGTATACTGCCGTTACAGGCGGCGGCCACGCGTTCCCCTTTGGTATTTATGAGGATCAAGTGCCCGTAGGCTTTTTGATGGTTGGCTACGATACCGACGATTACTGGGAAAATGCGCCGGAGATTGCGAAGGGAAATTATACGCTCTGGCGGCTGATGATTGACAAGAACTACCAGGGCCGGGGATATGGAAAGGAGGCCGTCAGGCTTGCGCTGTCGTTTATCAGGACCGCGCCCTGCGGCGGGGCGGAGTGCTGCTGGCTCTCCTATGAGCCGGATAATCTTGCGGCCAAGAAGCTGTATGGCAGCTTCGGGTTTACGGAAACCGGAGATTGGGACGGAGAAGAGCAGATAGCCGTTCTGAGATTATAGGGCGGCATTCGTTTGAGCGGATTTTCTGCATATTTTTACTGCGCCCCTGCCGTCCTTCCTGCATCCCTTCTTCTGGCGCGTTTCATTCCTTAATATTTTAGAGCCGCACCGTATCCTACGGTGCGGCTCTCCTCTCGCGCCTCTTTGCGTTATCCTTCGGGCGTCTGTATCACAAACTCTAAATTCCCGGCAGCGCCGGCGGCGATACTGTACTTGGGGAAGCACACGACAACCGCGCCGTCCTCACGGACATAGAAGCTGGTGCTCTCATCCACAGTGGTAAAGCCGCCCTGGTCAGGGGGGAAGAAATAGGTGAAGCCACCGGCGTCCTTGCTCTCATCTATCTGCTGCTGAATGGCGGCGTTGCAGACAGCGGTCCAATCCTCCCCCAGGAAGTCCCGGAGCGTCAGGTCACGGTTCTGCACAAAATCCAGGTTATAGCAGGACCGCTCCTCGTAGGAGGACACCCAGCCCTCGGCGAAGGTCACAACAAAGGAGACCCGGTCCCCGGTCTGGCTCTTGATCTCATAGTCGATGATAACATCCATCTCCCGATCGCCCCACTGCTCCTCCGTGCCGCCGGTGGCAAAGAAGGCCTCGCGGTAGTCGTCCCAGTCCTGCTGGGCCTTGGCGAGATGCTGGTCAACCTTCCCCTGAATGGCGGCGTTGACCTTCTTCGCCAGATCGCTGTCCGCGTCCACCTCGGGGGCGGCAACATTGTAATGGATGCCGTCCTCAGAATCATCAAACTCCACAAAGGTCAGCACCCGGAACAGCCCTCCCAGCACGGGCACATTGGCGGCAGCGTTGGCCAGAGCGGGCGAGAGGTTCAGCCCCGCCAGCACCAGGCAGAGGCAGGCGGCGGTGGCTGCCCAGCGGCGGATCATCCGGCTGCGGCGGCGCCGGTAGCTGGCCTTTCCCAACTGAATCCCCGCCTGGACCCGATCCGGCAGCTCGGCGGGAATGGGGATGCTGTCATAATTTTCCTTGGCGTTTGCGAACTCCTTCATCATATTTCTGCTCCTTCCATAGCAACGCGCAGCTTCTTCAGGCCGGCGTACAGGCGGCTTTTCACTGTGCTCAGGTTCTGTCCGGTGATCTGGCTGATTTCCTTCAGGCTCAGCTCCTCGTAAAACCGCAGCTTGACGACCATCCCCATTTCCGGCGGCAGGGCCTCTACCCGGCGGATCAGTGTGTCGTCAGCGGGCTCCGGGTCCTCCCGGGAGGGCTCCAGGTCCTCCGGAAAGGGGATCTCCCGTCCCCTGTGGCGGAGGGCGTCTCTGCATGTGTTCACCAGGATGCGGTAAAACCATGTGCGGAGGGCGCCGGTGTCCCGGAGGCCGTCCTGCCGCTCCAGCGCACGGCAGACCGCAGTCTGTACCGCGTCCAGGGCCTCGTCTGGATTTTTCAGAATGCTGTAGGCCAGCCGGTAAAATCCGGTTTGATGGTCAACAAGATACTGGGTCAGAGCTTCTTCCTTTGTCACATCAATTTCTCCTTTCTTCTCGCTTCGAAGCTGGGATTGGAGAGTGCGCGCCGCTCCGCCCGGCCGGTGAGGAGCGCCGTCTGTATAATAGACGGCGGAGGGGACGGAAAAGTTTGAGGGCAGTGAAATTTTGGGGGAATACAGCGTCGCGTCCCGCGGGGCGGTACTCCCTGCTTCCGGCGGGCTGCCTGAATTGTAAACCGAATTAAAATTATAGGTTGACAAGTCGGGCGGGCTGTGATAGAGTAGGCGGCAGGAAACCGAAAGGAGAATAAAGACAATGGAACAGACCTTAACCAGGTGGAGCACACGGGACATGGCCTATATCGCCGTATTTGTGGCGGTCATGGCGGTGTGCTCCTGGATCTCCATCCCCACCGCCATCCCCTTCACCCTGCAAACCATGGGGGTATTTCTGGCTGTGGGCCTGCTGGGGGGCAAGCGGGGGACCATCGCGGTGCTGGCCTTTATCCTGCTGGCGGCGGTGGGCGCGCCGGTGCTGTCCGGCTTCCACGGCGGACTGAGCGCCCTGCTGGGCATGACCGGCGGGTACATCGTTGGGTTCCTCTTCTCCGCCCTGGCCATGTGGGGTGTGGAGCGGGTATGGGGGCGGGGGCTGATTGTCCTGGGCGCGTCCATGGTCCTGGGACTTCTGGTGTGCTACGCCTTCGGCACGGCCTGGTTTATGGTAGTCTACGCGCGGGACGCCGGGGCCATCACCCTGGGCGCGGCTCTGACGGCCTGCGTGGTCCCCTACATTCTGCCGGATCTGGTGAAGATCGTCCTGGCCCTCGCCATCACGGCGCGTCTGCGGCCCCATGTCCGGTGAGCCCATGGCCCTGCGGCCCCACCACGGCATGTGCATGGCCTACTTTGTGGGCTTTGGCTACAGCGACAGCTTCTCCCGGAACATGACCCGGCTGCTGGCGGAGGAGCTGACGCCGGACCGGCCGGTCCGCCTGACGGTGGATACGGACCAGGTCTGCGCCGCCTGCCCCCGCAGCGCCGGCGGCCGGTGCGACAAGCCGGAGCTGGTAGCGGGATATGACCAGGCGGTGCTGGAGCTGTGCGGCCTGACAGAGGGGGCGGTGCTGGCCTTCGGCGCGTTCACCGCCCTGGTCCAAAGCCGGATCCTGGACCGGGACCTGCGCCGGTTCATCTGCGGCGGCTGCCAGTGGAACGACATCTGCCGCCGGACGGAGAGCCGGTGGAGGACGCCGGGCAGCCCCTGAGCCGCCGGGAGGAAACAGTCCCGCCTTTTCCCCAGGGGAGAGGGCGGGCTTTTTTTATCCCTTTTTCACAAAAGAGGGAGAATGCCGGCAAATAAAGTTTGCTTCATTCGACAATTTGTGATATGATTGTATAAACATTGAACGATTTATACAGAAGGGGATGGAAATTATGACCAACCGGCAGTGTCCGCGGTGCGGCAGACAGTACCCCGCGTCCTATCAGAGATGCCCCTATTGCTTCCGGCAGCGGCGGAAGCCGCGGTCCGCCTGGGCCCGCTGTCTCCGCTATCTCCGCCGGGTGGTCATCCGGCTGCGGCGGCAGGGCCCCTACTATCTGCCGGCCGCCCTGGGCGTCCTGCTGGCGCTCCTCGTCCTGCTGTGCGTCCTGGTCTCCCGCTGCGCCTTCAAGGGCAGCGAGAAGCCGGCGGAACCGCCCACGGTTCAGACGCCGGAGAACAAGGAGCCTGAGCCGGCGGAGCCCCTGACCCTGTCCCAGACCGCCCTGTCCCTCGTTGCCGGTGAGAGCGCCGCGCTGTCCGCCTCCGGGGGCAGCGCGGGGGTCTCCTGGACCTCCTCCAACCAGGACGTGGCCACGGTGGAGAACGGGACCGTCACCGGGAAGGGGCCGGGCAGCGCCGTCATCACCGCCTCCGCGGGCACGGAGACCGCCGCCTGTCAGGTGACGGTTCAGGCGGCGGTGGTTCTCCCGGAGCTGGTCCTCAACCACCGGGACTTCACCCTGCCCTCCGGGGACCCGCCGGTGCAGATGAAGGTGACGGTCAAGGGGACCCGGGACCTCTATGACGGGGAGATCGTCTGGACCAGCCAGGACACCAACGTGGTCTCCATCAGCCAGGACGGGCTGGTAGAGCGGATGGGCCGGGGCACCACCACGGTGACCGCCATCATCGGGGACATGACCCTGGAGTGCATTGTCCGCGTGCCCCGATAGAGTGCGAAGCTACGATAAAAGGAGACGTGATCCATGAAAAAGCCGATCATCGGCATTGTCCCCCTGGTGGACGCCGGGCGGGACAGCCTGTGGATGCTGCCCGGGTATATGGACGCCATCGCCCAGGCCGGCGGACTGGGGGTGATGCTGCCCCTGGCGGAGGATGGCGCGGATATCCGGCGGCTGCTGGAGGGATGTAATGGCGTCCTCCTCACTGGCGGCCACGACGTGTCCCCGGCCCTCTACGGCCAGGAGATCCTTCCGGTGTGCGGGGAGCTGTGCCCCGCCCGGGACCGGATGGAGGGGGAGCTGCTGCGCCAGGCCATTGACCGGGATCTGGCCGTCCTGGGCATCTGCCGGGGGATGCAGTTTATGAACGCCGTCCTGGGCGGCACCCTCTATCAGGACCTGCCCGCCCAGCGGCCCTCGGACTGTGACCACCACATGGCGGCCCCCTATGACCGGGAGGCCCACAAAGTGTCCCTCCCCCGGGGAACGCCCCTGGCAGAGCTGCTGGGCAAGGAGGAGATGGGCGTGAACAGCTGCCACCACCAGGCGGTGCGGGACTTGGCGCCCCGGCTGGCCCCCATGGCTCTGGCCCCCGACGGCGTGACAGAGGCCGTGTACATGCCGGAGAGGCGGTTCGTCTGGGGGGTCCAGTGGCACCCGGAGTTCTCCTGGCGGGTGGACGAGCGGAGCCGGAAAATCTTCGCCGCCTTCACAGCGGCCTCCCTGTGCGCATGAAAGCTGTTGGGCATATCGCCAATTATCAAACAGGCCCTAGTGGTCCATCCGGTCAGAAATCAAACCATATCCCGGACAAAATTTCCGCATGGCATCGTTGCTGTTCTTGACGGGCGTCCGCCGCCTTGCCCTGCGAAAATTCTGCTCCGGCCTCTGGTTCCCTTTCTGACCGGATACGCCACGAGTTTATTTCTGCATGTCGGTCCGGCGGTCCATTAGAGCCTGTTTAATATCTTGACGTGTATGGATTGGCGAGTGGATTTTTTGCCCTGCAAGGCAAAAATCCGCAGGCATCCTGACGGATGGCAAGGATTTTTAACGCAGTCAGGGCGGAAAATACGCCGCCAAGACATGCGCGGGGGAGATTTTAAACAGGCTCTTACATATTAAAACGCGCCGAGGCCCAAGTATAAAAATTTCCCCTTGACACCGGCGAATATATCTGCTATAATACACCATGTTCTGCGGGCGTAGCTCATCTGGTAGAGCGCCACCTTGCCAAGGTGGAGGTAGCGGGTTCGAGCCCCGTCGCCCGCTCCATTTTATTGCACCGTCATTTTGTGACGGTGTATTTTTTTGTTGCGGCGGGCCTGCGCCGCGATGCCAATAACGAGAGGGGATGCGCATGAACACGCCGGAGCTTGCAGCAGAACGGCTCATACTGCGAGAATTTACTGCCGGTGATCTGGAGGCCGTGTATCAAATCTTCAGCGATGCGGAGCTCAACAGATTCCTGCCCTGGTTTGCCCTCAAAACCCGCTCAGACGCGGAAAAATTTTACCAGGCCCGCCTTGCTGGCCAATACCGCCGGGCGAGCGGACGCAGCTATGCCATCTGCCTGAAGGACCATGTGCCCATCGGATACGTCAATACCGCGGCAGATGACAGCCATGATCTCGGCTACGGGCTGCGGAAGGAATTCTGGCGCAGGGGAATCGTTACGGAATACGCTTTGTGGAAAAGGGCTTGTGAGCAGGGGGACAGACCGCCCGGACTGCCGGTTTAGGACGCTTTATCCCGGCAAAATTAAAGAAGTTTCAGAAATTCCCCCAAATATGTTGCAAAATCAGCCGGTATGTATTATAGTTTGTATAGCTTTGTAAAATCTGGTCCGTGGGAGGACAGCTGTGGGAAAGAATATCGTGGCGCTTATGCTGCAAGAATATGAAAACTTCACCCGCTCTGAGCGGAAGATTGTGGACTATGTGCTGGAGCATCAGACCGAGACCCAGTACATCAGCATCACGGACCTGAGCGCCGTGTGCGAGGTGGCGGTGTCCACGATCTCCGTTTTCTGCCGCAAGATGAAGCTGGCCGGGTTCAACGACTTCAAGCTGGAGCTGGCCCGGGCCTCCCTGCTGGCCGCCCCGGACATGGGGCAGAGCGCCGCCGGAGAGGTCCTCCCCGGCGATTCCACAGGCGCGGTGATGAGCAAGGTCCTCCGCTCCGCCCAGGATACCCTGGGCAAGGCCTACCACATGCTGGCCGAGCCCTCGGTGACCCAGGCCGTGGACCTGCTGCTGGCCGCCCGGCAGGTGCTGTGCCTGGGCCAGGGCAACCACTCGGTGGTGGCCCTGGCGGCCTGGGCCCAGTTCTCCACCACCTCCCCCAAGTTCAAGACCATCCAGGACTCCCACCTCCAGACCGTGGCCCTCTCCACCCTCTCCCAGGAGGACGTAGTCCTCTACTTCTCCTACTCCGGCGCCACCCACGAGGTGCTGGAGGCGGCGGAGATCATCCGCCGCCGGGGGGCCAAGCTGATCCTTGTCACCCGCTTTCTCAACTCCCCCGCCAGCGCCTACGCCGACGCCCTCCTGCTGTGCGGGCCCAACGAGCAGCCCCTGCGCTTTGGCTCCACCGCCGCCCTCGTGGCCCAGCTCTACGTGCTGGACGTGCTGCTCACCGAGTTCTCCCGCCGGGACCCCGAGGGGGCGGAGCAGTGCCGCCAGTCCGTGGGCAAGGCCCTGGCCAAGAAGGTGCTGTAGCCATGGGCGGATTCTTTAACCCCGAGCGGGGGATCTGGGCCGCGCTGAGCACCCTGGTGGACGTGTGCGGCCTGTCCATCCTGTGGCTGTTTCTGTGCCTGCCCGTGGTGACCATCGGTCCGGCCACGGCGGCGCTGTACTATACGGTGGTCAAGTGCGTCCGGGGCCGGGAGTCCGGGGCCTTCAAGTACTACCTCCTCTCCCTGCGGGACAATATGAAGGTGGGCTGCGCCGCCACCCTGCTCTGCCTTCTGGCGGGGGCTCTGCTGGCTGGCGGATACGCCCTGATGCGCGCCAACGCCGCCTCCACCAGCGCCGCCGGCGTGCTCTTCGGGGCCTACTATACGGCCCTGCTCCTGCCGGCGGGGGTGCTGTGCTGGCTGTTTCCCCTGCTGGGCCGATTCACCTTTGGGGTGAGGGAGCTGTTTGTGACAGCCCTCCAGCTGGCGGTGCGCCATCTGCCCTCCACCGTGGTGGTGACCCTTTTGACGGCGGAGACGGCGGCCTTCTGCATCCCCAACTGGTGGCCGGCCCTGTTTATGCCGGCGGTGACGGCCCTGCTCTCCTCCTTCTTCCTGGAGCGGGTCTTTCAGAAATATGCCCCCCAGCTGATCGCGGAGGATGGGGAAGAGGAGTAGGGAGCGGCCCGCGGACCGCTCCCTGCGCAGTTTGTCAAAAAAACCTCCGCAGGTGTTTCCGCCTGAGTAAACGCCTGCGTGTCGGGCTGAGAGGTGAAAATAG
>ERZ779632.606-NODE-606-length-19145-cov-19.171451_pt1 | contig 19145 bp, 12 predicted proteins | sample MGYA00514194_ERZ779632 | MGnify/ENA primary metagenome ERZ779632 (study PRJEB29562, sample SAMEA4376704) | mouse gut metagenome | isolation source: Cecum | study: EMG produced TPA metagenomics assembly of the A DSS colitis mouse model was used to assess the...
GGTGACCTCGGTGTTGGTGGAGAAGCCGGGGGCCAGCAGGAAGTTGAGGATCTCCTTGTGGCTGTACTCCACGTCGGGGGAGGCGATGCCCTGGCGGATGGCTTTGGCCAGTACGGCCTCGTCGTTGACGCCCCGGCCGTCGTCAATAATCTCGATAATGACCTCGCTGCCGGTGTCCCGGGCGGAGAGGATGATTTCGCCCACAGGGTCCTTGCCGGCGGCCACGCGCTCCTCCTGGGTCTCCTCAATGCCGTGGTCCATGGAGTTGCGGATCATGTGCATGATGGGGTCGCCGATGGAGTCCACAATGGTCTTATCCACCTCGGTGTTCTCGCCGATCAGGGTGAGCTTGGCCGGGCGGTTGAGCTTCTTGGTCATGTCGCGGACAATACGGGTCATCTTCTGGAATACGCTGGACACGGGCACCATGCGCAGGGACATGGACACGTCCTGGAGTTCGTCGGTGAGCTTGCGCAGCTGCCGTGCGGACTTGGAGAAGGCGTCCAGCACCAGCCCCTTCAGATCCGGGGAGGAGGTGACCATGGATTCGGTGATGACAATCTCGCCCACCACGGCGGACAGCTGGTCCAGCTTGGACAGGTTGACGCTGATGAGGGTCTCCTTGGGATGCTGCTGCTGTTGCTGCTGGGCGGCAGGGGCGGAGGCGGCCGCAGGCGCGGGGGAGGGAGGGGCGCTCTGGGCGGCAGGGGCGGAGGCGGCCGCAGGCGCGGGGGAGGCGGGCTTCTCCGCCGGGGGCGGGCAGTCGTAGGGCTGGTAGCCCTGGACGGAACCCACCGTTTTGATGACGCTGATGGCGCTGTCACGGTCCCCGGCGGTCTTGAACATCAGGTGGAAGCCGTTGTCAATGATGCTCTCGGAAGTGGAGGAATCGGTCTCCACGTTGGCGGGCTCAAAGATGAAGTCGGACTCGCCGCACACGTCTTTGACGGCTGTGACCACCATAAAGGCCCGCAGGCTTTCCATGCCGCAGCCCTCTTCGAAGTTTACCCGTAAGGCATAGGGAAAGCCTGCCGCGCCGGCAGGGGCGGGGGCCGCAGGCGCGCTCGCCGCGGCGGCGGGCGCAGGCGCGGGCGCCGCCTCCGGCACCTCTTCACCCTTAATTTTAGCGATCAGGGTATTAATATTTGAAAGGAAGGTGTCGATATCCTTGCTAAGAGGTTCGTCGGCTTCCACCTTCTCCACCTCGCCCCGGAAGAAGTCGATGGACTGGAACACCACGTCGAACAGCGCCGGACGGTCCTCCTCCTGCACCACCGACATGGTGCCCTCCCGGATGATGAAGAACATGTCCTCAATCCGGTGGGCCACGGTGGCCAGGGAGTCGAACTCCATCATGGCGGAGGAGCCCTTGATGGTGTGCATGATGCGGAAGATTTCGTTCACGTTCTCCTGAGAGAAGGTGTCAACCTTTTCCGCCTCCAGGACGATGGTTTCCAGCTGCTCCAGCAGAGTGCCGGTTTCGTAGATGTACATATCCAGAATTTCGTTTCCGCTGCCCATAAAAAGCACCACCTCAGTAAATATCTTTTATCTTTGTTATTATCGGCAGGGAGCGGTTGAAAATTAAGTAGGTTTTCCAAGTTTTATCGCAGGGGTGTGAAAAAATGCCTGATCTTTTGGGAGCGACCAACCCGGTACCGGGTTATGACAATACCAACGTCAACCGTAATATCCCAATTTCCCCCAGTAATACCCAGGTGCAGAACGTCCCCGACCTGGACCGGGTAACGGGGGCGGACCACCGCACCGAGCAGCAGGACGCGGGCCAGGCGGGGGAGAAAATCCGCTACGACTCCAATTTCCAGACCTTCCTCCAGCAGCTGAGGCGGAGCCAGGGGGCGGGGCAGACCCTGTCCGGCCTGATGGTCCGGGAGGGGACGGTGGTCACCTCCGGCATGAGCGAAGGCATCGCCGAAGAGATGGCCCAGGTCATAGGGCTGCTGAAAATGGATCAGGCCCAGCTGCTGGCGTTCCTCAGCGGGCAGATGAAGGCGGGGACCCGCTTTGGCGGGGCCCTGTTTGCCATGCTCAGGAACGCCTACGCCCGGGCGGATTCCGAGGGCGTGCGGGGGGATATCCTCCAATTCCTGAAGAGCTACAGCGACTGGTCGTCCACCGGCCATATTGAGGGGAACCTGCTGCGCAACCTGGCCGGTATGGCAAACTCCATGCCCGCCAGCTGGGGAGACAAGCTGCGGGAGCTGCTGGCCCAGCTGGAAAACGGCGTGGCCGCCGGGGACCGGCAGGGGAATATCAGCCTTTTGCAGCAGAAGGTGTTCCCCCTCATGTCCGCCTACGTGGGGCAGACCCACGACATGGGCACCCCCCGGGAGCTGCTCAGCCTTCTGGCGCTGGACGTGACCCGGTATGAAAACGGCTCGGAAGAAAAACTGCTGGAGACCTTCCATCAGCTCAGCGGATATGGTACACTAAAAGGGATGCTGGGCGGCGTGGACGACAAGTCGCTGCTCAAGCTGCTGCAAGGCAGCCTCCCCGGCCAGAAGGGGATTGCCGCCCAGTTTGCCGACCATCTGGCCGCCGCCGCCGCCCGGGCCCTGCGGGGGGAGGGCAGCGCCGAGGTGCAGGAGGCGTTCCGCAACCTGGTGTCGTCCATGCTGATTAACGAGAGCGTGTACATGCCCCTGGCCCATTTCCTGATCCCCATGGAGCTGGACGGGAGGATGCTGTTCTCCGAGCTGTGGGTGGACGCCGACGCGGAGGAGAAGAAGGGGGACAAGGGGCAGGGCGAGAAGTGCATGAAGTTCCTCTTTAAGATCGACGTGCAGGGGCTGGGGCTGTTCGATGTGGTCCTGGCCAACCGGGAGAAGGACGTGAGCATTGTGGTGGCCTGCCCCGAGGGTGTGGTCCCCTTCTCCAAGGAGATTGAGCAGACCATCTCCCAGATCCTGGCCCGAAACGAGCTCAACTCCGCCGGGGTGAGCGTGCGGAAAATGGAGCGCCCGGTGACCCTCACCGAGGTGTTCCCCAAAATCTTTGAAGGGAAGAACAGCGTGAATGTCAAAGTATGATGGCAGGCGGAACCCGTCGAAAAAGGCGGTGGCCCTCCAATATGAGGCGGGGAACAACGCGCCGGTGATCGTGGCCTCGGGTATGGGCTATATGGCGGAAAAAATCGTGGAGGTGGCCGCCGACAGCGGCGTGCCCGTCTATGAGGACAACTCCCTGGCCACCATCCTGACCCAGCTGAAGCTGGGCCAGGAGATTCCGGAGGAGCTGTACAAGGCGATTGTGGAGATTTATGTGTACTTTCTCCACTTCGACCCCAATAAAGTAAAGGAAGGCGGACAGCCCAAGGCGGCTGCCCCGGCCGGTGAGCGCGGGGCGCAGGCGGAACAGGAGGAGTGAGGATGGAACAGAGCTTGTATCTGATGCTGGACAGCAAGGGCACCCCCATTGCCAGGGGGCGGGTCCAGGGGGGCACCGGCGGCCAGTATTGGCAGATCCAGGTGGAGGACGGCAAGATCGACGAGATCCTGGAGCACAAAAAGCTGAAGCTGCTGTCCGTCATGGACACCGGCCCCTCCTACGAGGGGGTCATTGTGCGCAGCCGCAACGACATGATCCAGCTGGAGGTCACAAGGATCAACGCAGACGCCCATGATATGCGCAAAAACCTGCGGGTGGTGGTTCATTTCAACAGCTTCATCTACCCGTTGGGCGCCAAGTGGGCCGGGCGCAGGCAGGTGGAGTCCAACGACCTGAGCGCCGGGGGGATTGCGTTTTTCACCGACCATTCCCTCCAGGTGGGGGAGCAGGTGGAGGTGGTTATCCCCGTCACCGCCCAGCCGCTGGTGGTCCGGTGCCAGATCCTGCGCATGCGCCCCACCGAGCGGGCCTCCTATGTGCTGTATGCGGCCAAGTTTTTGGAGCTTTGCAACGACGAGGAGACCATGCTCCGGGAAGCGGTATTCAACCTTCAACTGCGGGGGCGGCCCAAGCCCGCCGGGCCGGGGGCCTGAGCGGCGGTAACGGCATGGCATATGGAACGGACAGGCGTTTGCCGAGGGCGCGCCGGAAAGGAAAGGGCACACTCATGAGAAAGAACAGCAGCAATCAAACGATCTGGCACCGCCTGCGCCGGCATTTGGCCGGCGTACTGGCTCTGGCCCTTATCCTGGGCCTGCTGCCCGGGATGGCGCTGCCCGCCCAGGCGGCGGACCACTGGGCCATGCCCTATGCCCAGCAGCTGGTGGACTGGGGCGTTATGCGGGGCGATACCAGCGGCGCGCTGCGCCTGGGCAGCAGCATTACCCGCGCGGAGTTCGTCGCCATGGTAAACCGGGCCTACGGCTATGACAAGCTGGACGGGATGCCGTTTACCGACGTGCGTTCCCGGGACTGGTTCTACGATGATATTGATATCGGCTATAATATCGGCTATTTCAAAGGCACCGGCCCCAATACGGCCGCTCCCAACGACCCGCTCACCCGGGAGCAGGCGGCGGTGCTGCTCTCCCGGAACCTGATGCTCCGGGGCACCACCGGCGAGACCCTGGGGTTCTCCGACAGCCGCACCCTCAGCGACTGGAGCCGGGGCCTCATCGGGACCGCGGTGGCCCAGGGCGTCATCAGCGGCTATGAGGACGGCACCTTCAAGCCCCAGCGGAACATCACCCGCGGGGAGGTGGCCGCCATGCTGGTGCGGGCCATCGGCACCCCCATCAGCCAAAAGGGCGAGCACACCCTGGGCAGCGTGTACGGCAACGTGACCATCAATACTTCGGGCGTCACCCTGCGCAACAGCGTGATCGCGGGCAACCTCTACCTCACCGGCGGCATCGACCTGGGCGACGTACTGCTGGAAAACGTGGAGGTGCTGGGCCAGATCGTGGTCAGCGGCGCGGGTGAGAGCAGCTCCAGCCAGAGCAGTGTGATTCTGCGCAACGTGACCGCCGACGAGATGGTGGTGGACAGCATCGCCAACCAGTTTGTCAGCGTCCGGGCCGAGGGCCACACCGACATACCCGTCACCAGCGTGCGCACCAACGCCTATGTGGAGGACGCCTCCTCCGAGGGGCACGGCTTGGCCCTCATCCAGCAGGACGGCGAGGAGGGCACCCTGCTCCAGCTGGCGGGCAATTTGCAGGAAATCATCAACTTCACCCCCAAGTCAACCCTCCAGATCGCCCGCGGCTACGCCGAAAAGGTTACCGTGGACGAAAACGCCACCGAGTCCAAGGTAATCATCGACAACGGCGCCCGGGTGGGCGAGCTCAACCTGGACGTGGCCACGGAGGTGACCGGCGGCGGGGACATCAAGAACCTCAACGTGGGCGCGCCGGGCTGCAAGGTGGAGATGCTGCCCGACAAGATCACCATCCGCCCCGGCATCACCGGCAACATCCACGGCACCGAGATGGACAGCGTCACCGCGGCCGAGTCCTCCGCCGATCCCAAGCTGATGGCTGGCTACCCCACGGTGAAAAACGTGGCCCCCAACTCCGCCACCCTGGTGTTCAGCACCAATAAGGCGGGCACCGTCCACTGGGCGATCTCTGCGGTGACCGACGGCTCGGTGAGCGAGAAGGATCTGCTGGAGCCCCCCGTCTACGGCGGCAAGATCCTCAAGGCGGGCACTGTGAGGGCGGCCGCCTCCAACACCGAGTACACCGCCCAGGTGAACGGGCTTACCCCGGACGGCTCCTACTATGTCACCGCAATCCTGGTGGATGACCGGGATAACCGCAGTCCTGTGAAGGTTGCGGCCTTTACTACGCCGGACAACACCGTGCCCGCCTTCACCTCCGGCTATCCGGTGATGACCAAGACCAGCGTGGATCTGGCCCAGGTCACCGTGATGACCAACAAGAGCTGCCGGCTGTACTACGCCTTGCTGCCCTACGGCAGCACCGCCCCCACGCCCAACGAGTTCAAAACCGGCGCCGTCAGCGGCAACCTGGGCTACGGCTCGCTGAGCGTGGTGAAGAACGTCACCCATCCCATCCAGGTGAACGCCGTCAAGCTGGACGAGGTCACCAGGTACGACCTCTACCTGTGGCTGGTGGATCATGACGGGGTGAAGAGCTCGGCGGTGAAGAAGCTCACCTTTACCACCGACGACAATACCCCGCCCGTGGTTACCAACCTGTGGCAGCATGACTTCCAGGCCACCTCCGCCGGCATCACCTATACGGTGAACGAACCGGCCACCCTCTATTGGGCCATCGTGGCCTCCACCAACAACACCTTCATCACTGAGGCTGAGAAGGAGGAGGGCATGACCGGCAAGCTGACCAAGATCAAGGTGGAATCGGGCGCCGGGGCCCTCAAGAAGGGGTCCAGCAACGCCAGCAAGGCGGAGGCCGAGATCAAATTTGCCATCTCCGGCCTGAATTCCAAGACCACGGGCACCAACAACTACACCCTGTACTATTTGGCCAAGGACAAGGCGGGCAATTACTCCGAGGCGGTGAAGGCCTACGAGGTCAAAACCACCGATACCGAGAACCCCACCGTGAAGCAGGAGTTCACCAAGTATAACGGCGACAAGGTGAACGAGCCCATGGCGGACACCGACATCAAGCTGGTGTTCTCCGAGTCGGTCAAGGGCGGCACCAACCCCGGGGAAAAGATATTCCTGGACCTGTACGCCAAGGTGGAGGCGGCGGCTGCGGCCTATGCCAACAACCCCACCAACGACGCCAGGAGCAACCTGGACAAGACCCGCGAGGAACTGGGCACGGCGCTCCAGGAGCACATCACGCTGTTCTATGTGCCCCCCCTCGGCACGGGGGGCAAGGGGATTCCGGTGACGGTCCGGGACAAGATGAATGAGAGCCAGGGCGGGCTGGACTGGACCATCGACTACCGCTTTGCCAAGGTGGAGACGGAGAACGGCAGCGTAGTGGTGCGCTTCCCCACCACCAATGACCTGCCCGATACGGCGGGGAACAGGAGCGCCCTGAAGCTGAAGAGCGGCGCGGAATATTATTTCGAGCTGACTCACATCTACGACACCGCCACAGTCGCCAACCCGCTGCTGGACAGCAACGGCCAGAAGAATGAGACGGTGCGGCTGGACCGCTTCAAGACCGTGTTTGCCCAGGTGAACGTGAACATGGGCACCTCCCCGACCATCGCGGGGGTCACGGGAGGGACCCCGCCCGCCGGGGGCCGCATCGACTTCAACTTTGTGCTGGACCCCGACAGCTCTACCAGCATGGTGGAGGAGTCCATGTGCTGGGATATGCTCATCTGGACGGACACCACCATGACCTATGAGCTCTACTCCAGGACCACGGGGATCGGCGGGGCCACCGGAAACTGGACGCTGGAGGGCACGGCGGACATCAACGTCACCGGCGCGCCGGACGGCTTCGCCTACAAGAGCCTGCGCAGCGCCTTCCAGCGGGACCCGGTAACGGGCAGGGTGACCTTCAACCCTGTCAGAACCCTGACCGATGATGTGGAGTACGCCATCCACGTGAAGTCCCTGGGGGACAGCAACGACGCCTCCGCCTGGAACCGGCGGGTGACCGTGAAGATCATGGTGGTGGCCGGCCTCCCCAACGACCTGTCCAACCTGGCCAACGGCAGCTACCAGACCGACTGGGAAAATATCCTGGGGGATGACAGCGCCAGCGTGTCCTCCATCGGCAACCCAGACCCCCGCATCATCCGCAAGCAGTTCAGCGACACCGAGCCCCCCCAGTTTGTGGAGAACTACCCCTCCATCGCCGCGGGCGATATCGGCGCGGAGATCGACGTGATGCTGGACCGCCCCGGACAGGTGTACTATGTGGCGGTGCCGCTGAGCAACTTCAAAAAGGGCAACCAGGACTTTGCCCCCACAGGCCAGCTGAAATTCAGCGACCTGGCCGGGGTTACCAGCTATACCACCCCGGTGGTGCCGGAAATGGCGGGCTGGGGCCTGCTGGCCGATAATACCAGCCAGGTCCAGAATGTGGAGACCGGCCTGCCCCTGCCCCAGGGGGCCAGCGCCGTTCCCCAGGTGGGCGGCAAGAAGGCCACGGAGCCGGCGCCCATCGGAGGGAAGCACGACCGCATGATGCTGTCCGCCCCCGGCGTGAACACCATCACCGGCGGAAAGTTCAGCGGCAAGGTGCGCTACGGCTCCACCCCGGCGCTGGAGGCCAACGTGGGTTATACCGTAACCCTCCAGGATCTGGACCCCAACACCCTGTATTATGTGTACCTGGTGACCAAGGGCACCTCCGCCATCTATTCCAGATTCGCCGAGTGCTACGCTTTCATCACCCAGGAGTCCGTGCGGCCCACCATCAACGCCAGCATCAGCGGCACCAATGTGAATATTGAGGTGGACCGCACCACCGACCTGAACTACATCCTGGTGCGCAGCGGCAGCGAGGACGCGGCGATCCGGGCCGACTTCTGGGGAAATACAGCCATGACGGATCATGCAACAAAGCCCACCGACGACGCCGATGCGGCCAATGTAAAGACGGTGTTGGACGCTTTGACCGCGCCGCACTATAACAAAAATACCAGGGAATACGACGGCAGCGTGTTTGACCACTACGCCAACGCCAGGGGCAAGGACACCGTGGCCGGGCTGATCCGCAGCCAGGAGGTGTCGGGCAACACCGTGGTGATGACCGGCTCCAAGCGGGTCACTCTGACGGGTAACGGCGGCACGGCCAACCGCATCGCCTGCACCGGCATGCTGGAGGGAAGCTTCTACACCTTCCTGGCGGTGGGCAAGAGCGTGCTGGGCTCCGGAGACGCTTTCCGGGCGGTGCGCCCGGTGCAGAAGGCGGATACCGAGCCGCCCATGATTACCAGCGCCATCATCAAGGTGGACAGATGGGTGAAGGACGCAAATGGGAAAAACACCCCCCAGATTGCCCAGGGCACCATCAGCCTGGTGTTCAGCGAAGGGCTGTACTCCAATACCAAGTCGGGCACCGAGCAGACCACTTTGCCCGTGGACGGCTGCGCGCTGAACAGTTCTACCCATGGCCCGGTCACCGCCAAAAAGTACGCCGCGCTGGGCAGCATCATCACCACCTCCGAAAATGCCGGCGTTACGGTGCGCTATGAGTCGACCCACGCGGATGCAGTGAAAAAGGCGCCCATTTCGGTGGTGGAGCTGAACGTGACCAAGGTGCAGAGCGGCTTCGGCATCTCCTTTGCCAACACCGTGTGCGACAAGGACGGCAACGGCCTGAACCGCACCCCCCTCACCGTCAAGGTGCAGGTTACAAAGAGGCCCGGTACGGGGACCGCAGATGTGCCCGTGGAGTATGATGCCAGCCTCACCGTGACAGCGTCCTGGGACGCCCGGACGGACAAGTAACCACCCAAGCCGGGGGGCGCACCCCGCCCCCCGGCTTCCAGCATGAACTCAAAGGAGTACGGCTTATGAAACATGTTTTTTTGCGCCGTTTCGGCGCGTTGGTGCTGGCGCTTGCCATGGCGCTGACCCTGGCGGTCACGCCCGCGTGGGCGGCCCCCGGCGAGGGAGGCACCAGCATCCAAATCACAGCGGACCAGTTTACCGACGGCTACTATGATAACGCGACCGACACGCTGCAAATAAAGTCCGGCGGGACGGCGAAGCTGAAAATTGAGTTTGCGGGCCAGGATTGGAATGCGGGCGCCGGCACCCTCACATGGACCAGCTCCAGTGTGGGAACCAGTTCACTCACCTTTAACCCGGTTTCCGGCGATTCTTTTGAAACCACAATGACCGCGCCCGCCCAGGCGGGGGATTATTTAGTTACCGCCACGCTGGTTAACAAAACCGACAACACGGATGTGGTGATCGACACGATGAAGGTGTCCGTCACCAGCGCCGTTGCCAACGTCCCCGTCACCGGCGTGTCCCTGGATCACGCCGCTCTCACCCTCAGGGCGGGTGAGAGCGGGACCTTGACCGCCACGGTGGAGCCCGCAAACGCCAGCAGCAAGGAGCTTGCGTGGGAGAGCAGCGATCCGACGGTGGCAGCCGTCACGGGGAGCGGGGGCGACAACAAGACCGCCACCGTCAGCGCCGTCCGGGAGGGCACGGCCACCATCACCGCCAAGGCGAAGGATGGGAGCGGCAAAGAGGCCAAATGTGTGGTGACGGTGCAAAAGGCCCTTGTGGAGGCCACCAGCCTGGGCTTTACCATAGACGACGACCAGAAGAACGCCAAGGATCTGAACAAAACCTGGCAGTACACGGCGTTGCTGAAGCCGGACGGGGCCACGGTGGACAAGGTGGAGTGGAAAAGCTCCAACGAGGCCGTGGCCACCGTGACGCCGGTGGAGGCGGACGCCGCCATCCCCGTGACGGGGCTGGTAAAGCGGGGGACCCAGCCCGGCAAGACCACCATCACGGTGACGGTGACCAGCGGCACAAAGGTTTTGACCGACGCCTTCGACCTGGTGATCTCCGGCATCACCATGAACAAGCCTACCCTGAGCGTGACCGTGGGCAAAACGGAAACCCTGGCGGTGACCAAGCCGGGCTTCGGCGAGGCGGTGGGCCAGGCGATTGAGTGGAGGAGCGAGCGCGGGGATATTGCCTCGGTCACCGGCAGCGGCAGCGACTGCGTTGTGACGGGCCGGAGCCAGGGCACCACCAAAATTACCGCCACCACAAAGGACGGCCAGTATTCGGCTGAGTGCGTGGTCACCGTGGCCGAGGACACCAGCGGGCTGATTCGGACGGCCAATGTGGCCGCGGGCCGCCCGCTGAACATGGCCACCGCCGGCGCGTCCACCGTGTTTGACGTGAATAACCCCGGCCAGCCCTCCTATTCGGGCACTGTGGCCAGCGTCCTCAACTCCCTGGCCCAGCACAAGTACCAGAGCCCGCTGAGCTATGTGACCAACCTGTCGGTGCCCACCGCCCAGGGCGTGCTGTACTACGGCTATGTATCCGAGGCGGACCCGGGGGCGGGCGTGGGCGGCACGGAGCAGTATTATGTGAGCGGGGCCCAGGGCCTGCTGGCGCTGAACCAGGTGTCCTTTGTGCCCAGGGCCACCACCACCGGCAGCGTAGACATCAGCTACACCGCGTGGACGGCCAGCGGCCAGGCGTTCAGCGGCATCATCCGGGTGCCGGTGAGCGGCACGGGCGCGTCCGGCGGCATCGCCTACAGCGCCAGCGGGGAGCAGCCCGCCCGCTTCCAGTCGGCGGACTTTGAGGCGGTTTGCATGGCCCGGACGGGCCGGGGCCTGGACTACGTCACCTTCTATCTGCCCTCCTCCGCCTATGGGACGCTGTATTACGGCTATGTGGGGGGCTACGGCGAACGGGTGAGCGCCGATACCCAATACCGCAGCTACGGCAGCAACCGCCTGGACAACGTGAGCTTTGTCCCGGCCCAGGGTTATTCGGGGACGGTCATCGTGAGCTACCGGGCCTACCCCCAGGGGGGGACGCCCTTTACCGGGCAGGTGACCATCAATGCCAGCGCCCAGTCCGGACAGGGCTTGGTGAACTATTCCGGCAGTAAGCTTGCCCCGGTGTACTTCCAGGCCGGCGACTTCAGCATGGCCTGCTACACGGCCACCAACGAGATGCTGAGCTATGTGCGCTTCCAGCTGCCGCCGGCCAGCCAGGGCACGCTGTACTATAACTACTACGGCGGCAGCTACAATACCCCGGTGAGCGCCGGGACCAACTATTACCGCAATGGGACGCCGGGAATCGGCAGCGTGTGCTTTGTCCCCGCGTCCACCGCCTCGGACACGGTGTCGATCCCCTTTACCGGCATCGGCGCCAACGGGGCCTCCTTCGCCGGGACGGTACTCATCAGGCTGAACGGCTATGGCCCCGGCGTGGCCCAGAACATCCAATACACCGCCTACAAGGGCAAGCCTGCCGCCCTCCAGGCCAACGACTTCAACAACGCCAGCATATCCGCCACGGGGGCCGCCCTGAATTATGTGCAGTTCCAGCTGCCCAGCTACAACCAGGGGACGCTGTATTACAACTATTACAGCGGCAGCAGCTACGGCAACCAGGTGTATAGCGGCACGTCCTACTACTACACCGGCGGCGGCTATCAGAACCTGATCGGCAATATCTCCTTTGTGGCGGCCTCCAACTTCACCGGCGTGGCCCGTTTCAATTACACCGGCTATGCCATCAACGGCCAGAGCTTCACCGGCTCGGTTTCCGTTCAGGTGAGCGATCCGTCCCCCAGCGATGTGAATTACAGCAGCAGCAACGCCAGCCCCATCCGCCTGAGTTCCGCCACCCTGCGCAACGCCTGCAATCCGGTGCTCAGCCGGGAGCTGTCCTATATTGAGATTACCGGCCTGCCCGCGTCTACCCTGGGCCAGTTGTACGCCAACTACAGCGGGTTTGGGTCGGGCACCCTGGCCAACGTGGGGGGACGGTACTACTGCTCGGGAAATCCCAGCATTGACCAGCTGTATTTCGTACCCCGGGGCGGGGCCCAGGGGACGGCCACGGTGACCTACACCGGCTACAGCACCACCGGCGAACGGGTAAACGGGCGGATCAACTTCAACCTGAGCAGCAGCGGCACGTCCCGCTATTTTACCGACATGGGCAAGCACGCCTGGGCCGCGGCCGCAGTGGACTACCTCTATGCCAACGACGTGACCAACGGCGTGGCCCCGGGCCAGTATGGGCCCAATCGGAAGATGCTGCGCCGGGACTTTGTGCTGATGCTGTGCCGGGCCTTCGACTTCACCGGCGGCAGCGGCTACAGCTTTGCCGACGTGCCTACCAACGCCTATTACGCCAATGCGGTGGCTACGGCCAAGCGCTTGGGCATTGTCAACGGGGACGGTGTGAACTTCAGGCCCAACAGCTCGCTGACCCGGCAGGACGCCATGGTGATGATTAAAAACGCCCTCACAGCCGCGGGCTGGAACCTGGGCAACGGCTCGTCGGTGGACCTGTCCCGGTTTGTGGACAGCCGGGAAGTGTCCAGCTACGCCCGGGACGCGGTGGGAACCCTGGTGCGCCTGGGCGCGGTGAACGGGGATAACCGGGGCCGCCTGAATCCCCGCGGCGACATCACCCGGGCGGAAATCGCGGTGATCCTCCACTTTGTAATGACCATGTGACCGCCGCCGCAAGGAAGAGGAAAAGGAGACGGGACTATGAATCAGTTACCCGATACAGAGCAGTTCCCCCAGGTGGACATATCGTCAACCTTTGGACTGCACCCAGACATGACGGTGGAAGTGCTGACCATGGAGAACCGCCTGACCTTTGTGGGAAAGGTGGAAACGGTGCGCAACGGGGCGGTTGTCCTCCGGGAGGCCAAGGGGGACAGCCTGCCGCCGGTGATGTACAACAGGGAGATCAAGCTGCGCTACTTCCAGGGGGAGCGGGGCAGCGTGGTGGTCAATGCCCGTGTGTGCGGCAGCACAAACCTGATTTGGAAGGTGGACCGGCTGGAGAGCAAGTATAACCAGGAGCAGAGGGCCTTCTTCCGCCAGAGCATCAGCCCGGACACGGCGGCGCTGTGTTCCCGCCGGGCCGGGATCAATGGGCCTGCCAAAAAGGCGGCGCCCTGCCAGATCCTGGACGTGAGCGCCGGTGGGATGCTGATTTCCAGCCGGGAGGAGTATCAGGTGAACGACCGGCTGTCCATTACCGGGATTTACCTGGCCGAGGGGGTTGAACCATTCAGCTTCAGCTGCCAGGTGCGGCGGGTGGGGGAGCCGGATATGGGGATCATCCGCTACGGCTGCCAGTTTGAGTCGCTTCCCCCCAAGGAGCAGGACCGCCTGCTGCGGGCTATTTTCATCGTCCAGCGGGAAGAAATCAGGAACCAGAAGGACCGGGACGAGATATAAGAAGCCGTGCCAACGGCCGAAGGATTCAGTTGTGCGGGCCCAAGTTGCCGGTGCCCCGCGCCTCCTTGAGGAGGCGCGGGGCACCGGCATTTTGTACAAAGGCAATCGAAGAGAACAATGAGATTTATATTGTTTGCGGAAACATAACTGGTAAACTTCCGATTTAAGCTAAAAAAGAGAAGAAATAATTGTGAAAAAACCCTCTTGTTTTCCTGGGAGAAGCGGCTATAATAGTGCGAAAGCTGGGGCTTGATGGGCTCCAGGGAGGCAATACACTGTGAACCCGCCTTTGGAAGGAGGCAATCATTATGACCAAAGACCTTACCTCGGGCAGCCCCATGCGGCTGATCCTGGGCTTTACCGTGCCCACCCTGCTGGGGCTGCTGTTCCAGCAGCTCTATAACATGGTGGACGCCATGATTGTGGGGAAGCTGCTGGGCTCCCAGGCCCTGGGGGCTGTGGGATCCACCGGCTCCATCAACTTTTTCGTCATAGGCTTCTGCCTGGGGGTGTGCTCCGGCTTCGCCATCCCCGTGGCCCAGCGGATGGGCGCCAAGGACTACCCCCAGATGCGCCGGTACGTGGCCAACGCCGCCTACCTGTCCGCTGTCATCGCCTTTGTGCTCACCGTGGCCACCGGCATTCTCTGCCGGGATATCCTCACCGCCATGGACACGCCCGCCGACCTCTTTGCCGACGCCAACGCCTATATCTTTATTATCTTCATGGGCATACCGGTGGTGTTCCTGTATAACCTGCTGGCCTCCATCATCCGCGCCCTGGGGGACAGCCGGACCCCGGTGTACTTTCTGGCCCTGTCCGCAGGGCTGAACATCGTGCTGGATCTGGCGTGCATCCTGCTGCTGGATTGGGGCGTGGCTGGGGCGGCCATCGCCACGGTGGTGTCCCAGGCGGTGTCCGGCGTGGCGTGCCTTGTGTATATGGTGAAGCGCTTCCCCATCCTCCGGATTACCCGGGAGGAGGGGCGGCCTGACGCCGACGCCTGCAAGGCGCTTTGCGCCATGGGGCTGCCCATGGGCCTGCAATACTCCATCACCGCCATCGGCTCCATCGTGATGCAGACCGCCGTAAACGGCCTGGGCAGCGTCTACGTGTCCGCCGTGGCCACCGCCGGTAAGGTGTACCAGCTGCTGGCATGCCCCTTTGACGCCATGGGGGCCGCCATGGCCACCTATTGCGGCCAGAATGTGGGCGCGGGGCAGCTGGACCGCCTGCCCCAGGGGGTGCGGGCCTGCTCTGTGCTGGGCGCGGGCTACTCGGCCATCGCCCTGGTGGGCATGCTCCTCTTCGCGCCCCAGAGCGCTATGCTGTTTCTCAGCTCGTCCGATCCCCAGCTGGGGCTGCTGCTGGGCCTGACCTGCCAGTATATCATTGTCCAGACCGCGTTCTTCTTCCCCCTGGCCCTGGTGAATATCCTCCGCTTTTCCATCCAGGGCATGGGCTTCAGCGTCCTCGCCATTCTGGCGGGGGTGCTGGAGATGATCGCCCGCACTGTGGTGGGCTGGTTCTTCGTGCCCGGTATGGGTTATAACGCCGCCTGCTTTGCCTCCCCGGCGGCGTGGATCTGCGCGGACCTGTTCCTCATCCCCGCCTGTTTGGGCTGCATCGCCCGGCTGCGGCGGAGCAATCCTACGGCCTCCCTGGAAACTATCTCCCGGCGGGTGCTGAAAAAGGCCGCCAGGGCATAAGAGCCTGTTTAACATTTCTCAAAACGCCATTTGGCGGGTCTTTTCCCGCCATGCCTCGTTGTGATTTCTTGAAATAAACATAATTATTTTTGCGAAATCCCGCTTTGCCTTGCGGGAAAATCCCCCGCCAACTGGCATTTTTCGAGATATTAAACAGGCTCTAAGAAAAGAGCTTCGGGAATTTCCCGAAGCTCTTTTTTTCTGCTTACGCTACGGCGGAGAAGGGGACGCGGGGGTCCTGACGCTGGGGTTGCTGTTCCGCCTGCTGGTTGTTGTCGGCCTTGGTGACGGTGCGGGTGGTGCCGCCGGAGACATAGGCCTTGCCGCACTCCGGGCAGATGGCGGTGTGGTAAGTGACCGACTGGCTGACCACCTTCCGATCGTCCTGACGGGCTTTGGCCTGCTCCCGGACCACGTGCTCGTTTTCGTGGCCCCGCACGGCGGAGGCTACCTGCTCGGGGGCGATGTTGGTAGGCGCCTTGAAGGACACGCCGGGGTCGTCGGAGCCGTCCTGGTACTTGCGCTCCTTGCAGGTCTGGCACTCGCCCTCTTCCATGACCTCCTGGGCGCTCTTGGCCTCCTTGACGGGGTCCGCACCCTGGGCGCCCGCCTTTTTCAGCCCGGCCAGCTCGGGGGCCTGGGCCTTGTCCGCGCCCGCCGCCTGGGCGGCGCCCTGCCGGGCAGGGTCGTCACCCATATATTTGATGCGCATGCGCACCGCCATTTCCACCGGGTCGGCCCCCTCCCGGATGTTCAGGGAGAACTGGCCGGGCTTCCTCTCGTCGCCGTTCACCGCCTTGACAGGGGTGACGGGCTGGACGGGGGCGCCGGGCTGGGCGGCCCTGCGGGCCGTCCACACTGCGGAAGGACGCTGGACGGACTGGGCCCTGTCCGGGCCCTGGGTCTGGGCGGCGCGGCTGGCGTAGGACGCGCCGTAGACACCGTAGGAGGACCAGGGGCTCATGGCGGAAATACCGTTTAGCATAAGATCACCTCATGGTATGGGAATGGGCAAACAAACCCTGATACCATTATAGCAGACGGGCGGGAAATTGCAAGCTATTTCCGGCGGGATCTGGGGTAGGGATCGCGTTCATCTGTCAGGCCCACGATATAGTCCACGCTGGTTTTGTAGAATTGGGCCAGCGTGACAGCCTCCTCCAGAGAAAGGGCCTTTACGCCACGCTCAGTTTTTGAATAATTGGACTGGTTGGTGCTCAAAAGCTCCGCAATCTGCTTCTGCGTTAAGTCGGCATCTTCCCGTAAATTACGAATTCTCAGGTACATATTCATCACCAATACCATGATACCCTAGGTTGAATTTACCTATTGACAAAAAGGTAAAATTTAACTATAATAGGATAAGGTGATGCGTATGACAGACTATAAACAGCTATATTTAAAGCTATTCAGCGCTTCAGAGGACGCAATCGAACGGCTAGCTGCGGTTCAGCGGGAGTGTGAGGAAATGATTATTTCTGACAATGATATTCCGCCGGAGAGAAAAATCACTGTACTGACCCGTGAAGATAAGGTATAAAAAATCCCCTCCAATATCCGGAGGGGATTTTTGTGCGGTTACAGCAGATTCGCCCGCTCCAGCCGCCGGCGGACGGGGACGGCCACCGCCAGCGCCGCAGCCATCTTGGCCAGGTCGAAGGGGATGAAGGGAATCACGCAGGCGGCCAGCGCCCTTTGCAGGTCCACCCCCGCCTGGACGCAGTACCATGCGGTGCCGAAGGCATACAGCACGGCGGTAGCCAGCACCATCCCCAGGAATTGGAGGGCCAGGGCGATGGCCGCGCCTCTGCGTCCCCCGTCCCGGAAACGGGCCAGGGTCAGGGTGACCACGGTGCCCGCGATGAACACCATGGGCAGATAGCCCACCAGATAGCCCCCCGTGGGCCCGGCCAGCCGCTCCGCGCCCCCCATGTAGTTGCTGAATACCGGCAGGCCCACAAAGCCCAGCAGCAGGTACACCAGGGTGGCCGCCGCCCCCCAGCCCCCGCCCAGCAGGTAGGCCGTCAGGTAGATGGCCAGCGTGCCGCCGGTGAGGGAGATGGGGCCGATGGGGACGGAGATGGGGGCCAGCACGCACATTACCGCCGCCATCACCGCGCACAGCGCCAGCTGCCGGGGGCGTGCCAAGGGTTTTGCAGTCATAAAAACTCCTCCTATTGTAAACTAAAATACGATAGTAAGTATACAATAAAAGGCGGCCGCTTGTCAAGACCTAGTGGGGCTGGTAAATCTGCTGGCCGCCGCTGATGGCCTGCTCCAGGTAGGTGTCGATCCAGCGGGAGGCCCCCTGGGCGTCCCGGGCGCGGAGGAGGGCGTACAGGGTCTGGGTGTTGCGCACCAGGGCGGGGATGCCGTACAGGTTGCAGAAGCGAACCCAAAGGGCGATTACCGGCGGCTTAAAGGAGTAGTAAATCAGCGGCACGATGCTGTTCCCCCCTACCAGGGCCAGCTCGTGCTGAAAGGCGAAGGCGGCCTCCGCCGCTTCCCCGGGGGAGGGGGCGGCTGCCATCCGCTCCAGGTGTCCCCCCAGCAAATCCATCGCCTGTTCGGAGGCATACAGGATGGCGCGCTCCGCCGCCAGGTGCTCCAGCGCCCGGCGCACCTCCAGAATGGAGCGGATCTCGTCCTTGCCCAGCACGCCGCCTTTGTACTGCATGATGGCGATAAGGGTGCTCAGATTCCCCCGGCGGCGGTAGTCGGCCACGCAGGTGCCCTGCCGGGGGCGGACCTCCAGAAACCCCTGCTCGGACAGCTCGGCAAGGCCGCTGTTCACCACCGTGCGGCTCACCTGCATCTGCTCGGCCAGCACCCGCTCCGGGGGCAGCTGGGTGCCCACTGGCAGGGCGCCGGACAAAATCATCCCCTGGAGCTGCTGGACAAACAGGTCCTTCAGGCTTGGGGCGGACAGCTTGGCGAATTCCATGTCGAAACCTCCCTTGGCTCTGGCCATACCACATATCACAGGGGAAGTTTATCATACAAGATTGACAAAAGCAAGGGGGGAAAACTGTGGATAAGGCTGAAAATCGGGAAAGGTTTTCGGAAAGTTGACGCATTAGAGAGAAAATGGTAAAATTATGGTGCAATCTGGTTTGACCAGAGAGAGGAGAGTGCGCCTATGGATCACGTTCGGATTATTGAGGTGAAGCAGAGCGTTTTTGCGGACAATGACAAGCGGGCGGCCCAGCTGCGGCAGGAGTTGAAGGGACAGGGCGTTTTCCTGCTCAACCTGATGAGCTCCCCCGGCTCGGGCAAGACCACCACCCTGCGGCGGACGGCGGAGCTGTTGAAGAATGAGCTGAAAATCGGCGTGATGGAGGCGGACATCGACTCGGACGTGGACGCCAGGGCCATGGCGGAGGCGGGGGTGAAATCCATCCAGCTCCACACCGGCGGCATGTGCCACCTGGACGCCGATATGACCCGCCAGGGGCTGGACGAGCTGCTGGCGGAGGGCGGCGTGGAGCTGGCCATCCTGGAGAATGTGGGCAATCTGGTGTGCCCCGCGGAGTTCGACACGGGGGCGGTGAAGAACGCCGCCATCCTGTCGGTGCCGGAGGGGGACGACAAGCCGCTGAAATACCCCCTGATGTTCCAGGTGTGCGACGTGGTGCTCATCAA
>ERZ779632.607-NODE-607-length-19123-cov-8.625708_pt1 | contig 19123 bp, 21 predicted proteins | sample MGYA00514194_ERZ779632 | MGnify/ENA primary metagenome ERZ779632 (study PRJEB29562, sample SAMEA4376704) | mouse gut metagenome | isolation source: Cecum | study: EMG produced TPA metagenomics assembly of the A DSS colitis mouse model was used to assess the...
GACCTCCGATGCTTTTATCGCCGCGGTACATGTTCGTTGTATCGCTATTTGGGCTGCCATACGCGCTTAACTCGAGTAGATACTATATAGATCGCTTTTCAGAAATAATAATTACCATCAGCCGTCAATCTGGCAGCAGCGGCAGAACCATCAGCAAGGAGGTATCGGAAAAACTGGGGATTCTCTGTTATGACACAGAGCTGACTGAAAAGCTGGAGGAGGCAACCGGGCTGTCCAAGGCGCACATCGCGGAGCGAGGTGAATACGCCTCTCATGGGAGTTGGCTGGCCAGTGCTTTCTCGGATCGTGACCGAAACGGACACTCCGTCCAGGACAATCTTTGGCTGATACAGCGACAGGTTATTCTGGAACTGGCAGGAAACGGGCCATGTGTGATCGCAGGGCGCTGCTGATTACGTCCTACAGGAAAAGGCAGATTGCCTGAATGTTTTTGTTTATTCAGATACAGCAAAACGGGCCAAGCGGATTGCGGAGCAATCTGGGGTGCGGGATGATTCTCCGGAGAAATGCCTCCGGAATAGGGACAAACGCCGCGCCGCCTACTATCAATGTTATACAGGCATGAAAAGGGGCACAGACCAGAATTATCATATACCCCTCAGCCGCGCCCTGCCGGGAATCGGCCCCCGTGCAGAGATGATTGCCAGATCATATGACCGAAAATTTTGTGAAAGTTGACCTTTGATTTTTTCGGTTTTCTTTGCTAAACTAAACCCGTCAATTCAATATGGACATTCAACGACACACGCAGTGCATTGCACGTAAGTCTGATCACGGTACGGTAATGCTCGGCGTGTGTCTTTTTGCGTCTGAAGGCACACGGTGATGCGTGTGCCTTTCTTTGTCCGCAAACCATTGAAGGAGGAATCATTATGGAATCATCTGCTTACCTTGGGACGGAGAAAACCGGAAAACTTCTGCTGAAATTTGCTGTACCATGCATCTTCTCACTCATCATTTCCTGCCTGTATAACATTGTGGATCAGATTTTTGTGGGCAATGGCGTGGGCTACCTGGGCAATGCCGCCACGGGCGTGATCTTTCCCGTCACAGTGATTGGCTGGGGCGTGTCCCTGTTCTTCGGGGACGGCGCGGCGGCAGCGCTCAGCGTATCCCAGGGCAAGAATGAAACGGAGAATATCCACCGCAGTGTGGGCAGCAGTATTCTCTGCTCGTTCCTCGGCGGCGTTCTTATTATTCTAATCAGCTATTGCTGGGGAGATGGTCTGCTGCGGCTCATCGGGGCCACAGATGCCAATCTGGCATTGGCCCACGACTATGACTTCATCATTTACGCCATGATGCCGTTGGCTCTGGTACAGAATACCTTGGCCTCCATCATCCGGGCGGACGGCAGTCCCAAGTACGCTATGGCTGCCATGCTGGTGGGCGCGGTACTGAACATTATTGGTGATCCGGTCGTCATTTTCGTGCTGGATCTTGGCATCAAGGGTGCGGCCTACGCCACCATCCTGGGACAATTTGTCAGTTTCCTGATTTGTGCGGCCTATTTGACCCGGAGTAAATCTTTTCGTATTTCTGTCCCCAGCTTCCGGCCTGACCCGGTCCTGTTGAAGCAGGTCATGGCCCTTGGTGCGTCCAGCTTTTTGACGCAGCTTTCTATTGTAATCATCACGGTTATCAATAACATTCTGCTGGTGAAATACGGTGCGGTTTCAGCCTATGGGGCGGACATCCCACTGGCGGCATTTGTGGTCATCATGAAGCTGTTCCAGATCGTGCTGAATATCGCTATTGGGATTGCCGCCGGGGCGCAGCCCATCGTGGGCTATAACTACGGGGCAAGGAAATATGACCGGGTGCGGGAGCTGCTGGGACTGATCGTCAAATGGACGGCCATCGTCTGCCTGATCTGCACGGTTTTGTTTGAGGCGTTCCCGCTGTTCTTTATCCGGATGTTCGGTGCGGACGGGGAACTCTACACGCAATTTGCAGTACGGTGCCTGCGGATCTATCTGTCCCTCATCCTGTTCACCTGCGTTCAGAAGGGGTGTGCCATTTTCCTGCAATCCATTGGCCACGCTAAAGCTGCCGCGCCGCTGTCCATCCTGCGGGATGTGCTGCTGATTGTGTTTTCCATCGCGGTTCCTATGGTTTGGGGCGTCACCGGCATTTTCTGGGCCGCGCCAATTTCGGATGTTCTGGCTATCGCGGTAACAGCGGCCGTGATGCTCCGCCTCTGGAACCACCTGAAAGCAGAGGACAGCCAGCCTGAGAATGGAAAAGCCGTTTTGCAGCAGTCCCGTCCCGGCATCATCATCACCATCGCCCGCGAACACGGTACGGCAGGAAAGAGAATCGGTCAGTTGGTCGCACAGAAGCTGGGTATCCCTTGTTACTACAAGGAGATGACGGCCTTGGCCGCGCAGGAGGGCGGGCTGGCAAAGGAGTTTATCTCTGGTATCAACTCCGATGAAAACGCCATCATGCGGGAATTGTATCTCAGTACCAGCGCCGTCCAGCAGGCGGTGATTGCGCAGGATAAAGCCATCAATATGATTGCGGACATGGGGGCTTGTGTGATCGTAGGCCGTGCGGCGGACTATGTGCTGCGAAACCGAAAGAATGTGGTGCGTATCTTTATCCATGCGCCAAAGGATTACCGTGTGAAAAAGGTCATGGAGATGTACGGCGATACGGAGCAGGAGAGCAGAAAGAGCATCGCCCGCTCTGACAGCGCCAGAGGGACCTATTACAAAAGCATTTCCGGCCATGAGTGGGGGGATGCCCACCAGTATGAATTGAGCGTGGACAGTTCCATCGGGCCGGAGAAAACAGCGGAACTGATTTGCGGTTACATCAGCCATATTTGAACATAATGAAACGGCAGGGGATGCCCTGCCGTTTCATTTTTGCTGTTTTGTTTTAGGCGATGGCTCTGCGACGTATGTCCGCATAGAGACGCTCTCGAATCAAATCTGGTGTGGTATCCAATGCAACAGCAAATTCCTCGCAGATCGGTTTTTCCGCCAGCTTCAAGTATTGGGTGTCTACCTGTCCCGGCCGTTTCTTCTGCCGGGCAATTTCCCTCTGCCTGGTGTGGATTTCTTTGATTAAAAGCAGGCAGTCCTCAACCTTATGAGAAGCAAGCATATCTCGGTAATGGACGGCTAAGTCCATCGCTTTGCCGGGGTGGAAAGCATGAGGTTCCAGCCGGGCAAACAGCTCCAGATAATTGGCCGCTTCACCGCTGCTGATCAGAGGCCGCATGGATGCAGCCATATCCACCGGAGTATAGATGATTTCGTTGGTGTTGGAAAACATGGCGCGCAGCTTGTAATAATCGCCGGCGGTTCCTCGCACTGGCGGGGGGCCCTCGCTTTCGATTTTGTAAACGCCTCTTTTGCCATACAAGACCAGTGTTCCGATTTTATACATGGCGTTTAGTCCAGATAGTTTCCAACCGGCTGAGTATTGTTCTGCTTCTTAATTTTTACGATAAGGGAACCGTCGGGCTGTTCAGCTTCTTCAATGACCTTGTACTGTATTTTGTGGCAATCCATCTGCGCCTTGTAGGACTCATATTCCTGCAGAACCTGCTGCTTTGCCAACTCCGCAGAAATTCCATCTTTCAGTTGGAATTGAATGGTCTGCTCCAGACAAGCCGCCTTGATGCGTTTCATGATAAAAGGTCCTCCATTTCCTAATATAGAAATATTTTATCAGGAATTTGCACATTTTTCAAAGGGCTTAATTTACAAAATTGTGCGTCTCGCACATAGGGCAATTTGCACAAAGGGAAGGTAGCGGCAAGACCAACAAGATACCTGTAGGTCAGGCAATGCAGAGCTGGAGACCGTCAAACGATTTGTTTAACAAAGAGGCACAGACAGCCTGATCGATTGAAACAGAATATAAATGTTCCAGCCGGGCGAGAAAATCCCGCCCGGCTAGGTTACGATGACTGTTTTGTTGTGATATAGCCTAAAAACAAAGTAAGCTGCTTGTATGATTCGCTGGTTATTCTCTTTTCCTAGAACTTGTGGCGTTCCCCAAGCGGCTCAGCGGCCGCTCTCCAGATCCCTCACCAGAGGCGGAATCTGGGCAATCATGTTATCCATGTCCTCGAACATGGCGCTCTTGGTGGTGCCCAGGCGGCTGGCGGATTCAATGTGCTTGAGCACCTCCTGGTACTGCTCCTTGATCTGGTCAAAGAACTGGCGGATGACCTGGAGCTCCTGCTGGGATGCGCCGATTACGCCGGAGATCTCCGACTGCACGGCCACCGCGCCCTCGGCCGCGGAGGTGATCTTCCGGAAGGTTTCGTCGGTGCGGCTGACAATGTCCGCCCCCTGGCCCAGGGTCTGCTGGGATGCCTGGATGCTGTTGCTGAGCTGGCTGGCGCTGCTCTCCACGTCGCACACGCCGGTGTCCACCTCGTTGGCCAGCACCTTGATCTCCTTAGCCAGGGACTTTACCTGCTCCGCCACCACCGCGAAGCCCCGGCCGGCCGCGCCGGCCCGGGCCGCCTCGATGGAGGCGTTAATGGCCAGAATGTTGGTCTGATCCGCAATGGAGACAATCTTGCCCATGCACTGCTGGATCTCGTGGATGGCAGACTGGAGCTGATGGAAGGTCTCCGACATCTCCTCATAGGACGCCTGCACCTGGGCGGAGCTCTGCCCCAGCTCCTCCATCTGGCTCTGGGCCTCAGCCACGGTCTGGGAGATATCCCCCTTGACCTGGGCGAACTGCTCCGCGGTCTCGTTGATATTAGAGAAGGAGTCCCCCAGATTCTTCAATTTCGTCTGGAACTGGTCCGCCTCCCGCAGCACGCCGGAGAAGGACGCGCCCACCTGACGCAGCTCCCAGAGGGAGGATACCTCCTTCTGCACCAGCTCCTTCTGGTAGTCCTTCAGACTGCCCGCCACGTGGAGCACCGGGTAGAGGCTCTTCTCCTCCCGGATCTGCTCCGGCTTTGGCCCCTTCTTTCCTGCAAACAGCATATGGCAATCCCTCCCTTATTCAAACACCACGCACGTCATGGACTGGTTGACGAAGCGGTTGTTGTAGTGCTCGCCGTACCCTACGAAGCCGGCGTGGCAGCCCAGGGCCGCCATCTCCCGGAGGTAGGTCTGCATGTAGTTGTGCTCGGAGAACAGCTTGTAGCGGAACAGGCAGTTGACCGAGAAAATGGCCGAACGGCGGGGGAACTCCTGGCAGATCTGCGCGATGGTGTTCCTGGTGATGGCCTGATAGTCCCCCAGTTCCAGGAGGATGAGCACGTCGGAGTCGTTGACCTGGCGGAAGCAGGCCAGGGCGTTGCCGTGGACCTCCTTGATGGAGATAATGCAGGTATCGTCCCCGTTGACCTTGCCGAAGGGGTTCTGGAAGGTGCGGGTGAGGATCTCCTCATCCGTCACGTGGAGAATGCCCTTGTAGACCTGCTTGGCGGGCTTGCCGTTGAGGGAGCCCAGTATGTAGTTGGCGCGGTCCGTGTCCGAGGCGATGAAGCTGTAGTTCCCCAGCTGGTGGTAGATATTCTCCTTATAGGTCTTCACCCGGCCGTTCAGATTGCGGACCAGGGCGTAGGCCACCGCGTCCTGGTAGACGCGACCGTTGGCGGACACCCTGCCCTCGCCGCCGGTGCCGCCCACCAGGGAGATCCCCCGCTGCCGGAGGGCGTTGTTCATGGTGGTCAGCACACAGGCGTCGTTGCCGGTGCAGAAGTCGATGCACACGGTATCCCGGCTGGCCCCGCCCACGGTCCGCATGTCCTGCTCCAGGCGGCGGATGTACTTGACCGGCATGGAGGACACCTCCTCAAGGACGTTGGACGCGGCGGTCACGCCGTCGGAAAAGGCGATTACCCCCACGCCGTTCTCCACGATCCCGATCTGATAGCTCATGCCGATGCACCCGATGCTGGGCACGCCCGGGAATTGCTTCTCCAGCTCCCGCACATGCTCCTCAAACTGGGAATTGTTGGACAGCAGCATAATAAACTGGGGGCGTTGGAGGCCCTGAACCGCCTCCCCCAAATTCCCCCGCTGGCTCATCCCAAAAAACTGTTTCACACCCAAGGTCTCCCTTCTACGATTCTGCGTTGTCAAGTCTGATTATACTGGAAAGCGTCTCCTATGTCAATATTCTCCAGGTTGAAGGCATGGAAATCAATTTTATGGGAGTATTTGTAAAACCACAGAATTTGTGTAGGGGACGGGTAATATGATTAGTCTGGTAACATGGTTTACAATTAACTGATACTATTTCTTGATAAAATCATTTAAATTAGGCAAAGGATATGATAAAATAAATCTGGGAGATGAAAATGGCTGGCAGATATCAATTTAGTGAGGAAGAAATAAAAGAGATAGAGCAAAAACACAAGGAAAATAAGGATCAACAAGCCAAAGTACTGCTGGAGTGAAAAAGGGATTCGTCCCGGTGTGCCTTGCCACCATATCTGGGAGTATCGCTATGCCTATGGAGCGGTAGAGCCGCTGACTGCCGAGGGATGCTTTCTGATCCTGCCTTACTGCAATACAGCATGCATGAATCTATTTTTGACGCAATTATCGGAACAATATCCTGATGATGTTATTTTGCTTTAAGGACGAATTTTACTTTGAAGGATTGACATCGTGTGATAATGCCAAAGAACAATACCGGATACCTTTTTGAGGTATCCGGTATTGTTCATGCAAGAAAAACAGCGGAAACGCCGCATCTCCATGCGCGTTCACGAGAGGCCTGGGCACCTTTGCTCACAGCTCCCTGTACGGCGACGCGCCCAGGCGGCGCTGCGCGTCCTCGAAGTAGGCCAGATCGCACAGCGTCATATAGGGGGTCAGCCACACATTCAGCAGGCCCATAGTCAGGCTGGAGAGCAGGCTCCAGCCGATGAAGCTGAGATCCAGCATGAACAGCTCCCCCTTGTAGCCCTGGGTCTGGCGGCAGCTGAGGCGGATGGCGTCCCCGGCGGAGAGGGAGTCGTCGGAGAGAACATTATAGTAGGCGAACCGGTAGCGGTAGGCGGCGATGATGCCCGGAATCACAAACAGCATGGACCACAAAAAGATCTTCACTGTGATTTGCAGCCAGCACCAGATCAGCTTTCCGGCCACACTCAGCCCGTCCAGCAGCGTGGCATAGGGCATCTCCGCCCCCCGGCGGATGCCTATGCAGTAGACGTAGTATCCGCCGTTGAGCACCACGGTGAACAGGGAGACCAGGGTGGAGAAAAAGAAGGAGGAGGCGGTGCTGGCCGGCAGATTGTTGAGCAGCATGTCCATGGCGTAGACGTCCCCCTGGAGGGACGCCTGGAGATAGTCCCAGTTGAGGGTGTAGGTGTAAAAGAGGGATCCGCCCTCCACCAGATCCACCACCCGCTCCAGCACAAAGCAGATGGCCATTACAATGGCGGTCATCACGATGGGGGAGACCCGGGCCGTGCGGACGAGAACCTTTGCGTCCATCTTGATTTCGACGCGATTTATCATGATTTCATACCTCCGATTCGCAAAAATAGGGCCATTTCCTCGGATTTCCATCCTATCATACCATGAACCACGCCCAAACGCAAGCCCGGAAACAGGGGCTGTATGTTACACAATTAACAAGCCTTGCCGGATATTCCCAGTCATTGCCATAAAAAAATGATATAATCAGCGAAAAAAGCCTGGACAGCGGCGGAAGATGGGAGTATGATGGTATTCGTAGAAATCGGGCCCTGGGGCCCATGCGAGAAAAGAGAATGAGGTGAAGATATGGCACAATCTTTTTTTGGCGGCATCCATCCCAACGACCAGAAGGCCGCTACCAATAAGAAGCCGATCGAACTGCTTCCGCCTCCCGCCCGGGTGGTGATCCCCATGTCCCTGCACATCGGGGCCCCCTGCAAGCCCTGCGTGGCGGTGGGGGACAGGGTGACCGTGGGGCAGATGGTGGGGGAGGCCCCGGCCTTCGTCTCCGCGCCGGTCCACGCCAGCGTGTCCGGCACGGTGTCGGCGGTGGAGCCCCGGCTCCACTTCTCCGGCGTGCCGGTGATGAGCGTGGTCATTGAAAACGACTTCAACGACACCCCCTGTCCCGGCCTCCACCCCCCCAAGGACCCGGAGAGCCTCACGCCGGAGCAGATCAGCGACATCGTCAAGGCCGCCGGCATCGTGGGCATGGGCGGGGCCACCTTCCCCACCCACGTGAAGATCTCCTCCGGCCTGGGCAAGGTGGACACGGTGATCGTCAACGCCTCCGAGTGCGAGCCCTACATCACCAGCGACCACCGCACCCTCCTGGAGCACCCGGACGAGGTGCTGGGCGGCGTGCGCATCCTGGCAAAGCTCTTCGGCGTCGACTGGGTTCACATCGCCATTGAGGCCAACAAGGCCAACGCCGCCGAGATGCTCAAGCTGAAGATCGCGGAGGAGAAGGCCCCGGCGGTGGTGGACGTGCTCCAGACCCGCTACCCCCAGGGGGCGGAGAAGCAGCTGTGCCAGTCCATCACCGGCCGTCAGGTGCCCCCCGGGGCCCTGCCCGCCTCCATCGGCTGCGCGGTGTTCAACATCGTCACCACCATGGCCATCTACGAGGCCGTGTACCGGGGCAAGCCTGTGACCCACCGGATCGTCACCGTCTCCGGCTCCGGGGTCAACGAGCCGAAAAACCTCCTCTGCCCCATCGGCACCCCCATCAGCGACCTGCTGGACGCCTGCGGCGGCGTGAAGAAGTCCACCTTCAAGATCCTCATGGGCGGACCCATGATGGGCCACGCCCAGTACGACATGGACGCGCCCATCGGCAAGGGCACCAACGCCATCCTGGCCTTCTGCGAGAAGGAGGAGCGGACGGTGGAGCATCCGGCCTGCATCCGCTGCGGCAAGTGCATCAGCGTGTGCCCCATGCACCTCCAGCCTGTGTTCATGTACCAGTACGAGCAGGCGGGGATGCTGGAGGAGCTGGAGAAGGCCAACGTCCTGGACTGCATTGAGTGCGGCGCGTGTACATACATCTGTCCCGGGAGGCTCTACCTGGTGCAGTCCTTCCGGGCGGGCAAGCAGAAGATCAACAACGCCAGAGCGGCCGCCAAGGCCGCGGCCGAGAAGGCTGAGAAGAAGGAGGCCAAGGCATGAATTACAAGGAACTCAATCTCATCGGCTCCTCCTCCCCCCACATCCGCACCAAGGACGGCGCGGGCCACATCATGGGGGAGGTGCTCATCGCCATGGCCCTGCCCCTGGCCTTTGCGGTGTACAACTTCGGCCCCCGGGCCCTGGCCACCGCGGCGGTGAGCGCGGCGGGCTGCTGCGCTTTTGAGTGGCTGTACCGGGCGGCGCTGAGAAAGGACAACACCCTGGGGGACCTGAGCGCCGCCGTTACGGGCGTGCTCATCGCCTTTGTCTGCCCGGTGACCATCCCCTACTGGATCCTCCTCATCGGAGACTTTTTCGCCATCGTCTTTGTCAAGCAGCTCTTCGGCGGCATTGGCAAGAACTTCCTGAATCCCGCCCTGGCGGCCCGGGCCTTCATGCTCTCCTGGGCCGGGGAGATGACCACCTGGGTGGGGCCACGCACCGCCGCCCCCATTGTGGGGGCCTTCGACGCGGCCACCTATCCCACCCCCATGGCCCTGCTCCACGAGAACAACCTGGAGGGCCTCTCTCAGATGTATGACCTGCCGGAGATGCTGGTGGGCCTCACCGGCGGCTCCATGGGCGAGGTGAGCGCCCTGCTGCTGGTCCTGGGCGGACTGTTCCTCATCTTCCGCAAGGTCATCACCTGGTACATCCCGGTCAGCTACATCGGCACTGTGGCCGCCCTCACCTTCCTCTTCCCCCGGGGCAACGACCCGGTGCAGTGGATGCTCTACAACCTGTTGGGCGGCGGTCTGATGCTGGGGGCCTTCTTCATGGCCACCGACTATGTCACCAGCCCGGTGAGCCACAAGGGACAGGTGATCTTCGGCGTAGGCTGCGGCCTGATTACCGTGTTTATCCGGTACTTCGGCTCCTACAGCGAGGGCGTGTGCTACGCCATTCTGGTCATGAACCTGACGGTGTGGCTCATTGACAAGAACATCCGCCCCAACCGCTTCGGCGTGGTGAAGGCGGCCAAATCCGAGAAAAAGGAGGCTGCGGGCAAATGAGCAAGAACAGCAAGAACAGCGTAAAGGAGCCGGCGGAGGAGAGAACCCCCGCTCCCCAGCCCAAGGCGCTCAATCAGACCGCCATTGACCCGATGTACATAGGCCGCCTGGCCGGGACCCTGCTGGGCATCTGCCTGGTGACGGCCCTGCTGCTGGGGGCGGTCAACCAGGTCACCAAGCCCCGCATCGACGCGGCCCAGAAGGCCAAGACCGAGGCCGCCATGGCCCAGGTGCTCCCGGCGGACGCCTATGAGCGGGTGGACACGGACGCCCCCGGCGTCACGGCGCTCTACCGGGCCGTCTCCGGCGGGGCCCAGGCGGGCTTTGTGGCGGAGATCTCCGCCACCGGGAGCCAGGGATCTATCGACATGGTGGTGGGCGTGGACGCCGCCGGCGCGGTGACAGGCGTGTCCGTCACCAAGCACAGCGAGACGAAAAACATTGGCACCAAGGTTGTCTCCGATCAGACGGTGCTGGACCGGTTCATCGGCATGAGCCATGACGCCGGCGACATCACCGTCAACGCCGGGACCAACCGCTTTGACGGCGTCAGCGGCGCCACGGTCACTTCCAAGGGCGTGGCCGCCGGGGTCAACGCGGCCCTGGCCGCCGTGCAGGGCGTGCAGTAAAGGAGGAGGGAAGCGCAATGAATATCGGTAAGCAGTTAAAGGAAGGCTTTGTCACCCAGAACCCGGTGCTGGTCCAGCTGCTGGGCATGTGCTCCACCCTGGCCATCACCACCACCATCGCCAACGGCATCGGCATGGGCGCGTCGGTGACCATCATCCTCACCCTCTCCAACATCTTCATCTCCCTGCTGCGGCGGGTGATCCCCCAGCAGGTGCGCATTGCGGCCTACATTGTGGTTATCGCCGGCTTTGTGACCATGGTGGATCTGCTGCTCCAGGCATTCTTCCCGGATATCGCGGAGAGCCTGGGCGTGTTCATCCCCCTCATCGTGGTCAACTGCGTCATCCTGGCCCGGGCGGAGTCCTTCGCCAGCAAGAACAAGCCCCTGGCCGCGGCCGTGGACGGCATCTGCCAGGGCCTGGGCTATACGGTGGTGCTGCTGGTCATGAGCGGCATCCGGGAGGTGCTGGGAGCGGGCACCTTCAACGGCGCGGAGGTCTTCCCCGCCGAGTACGCCGCCGGGATGATGGCCCTGCCTGTGGGCGGCTTTCTGACCCTGGGCGTGCTCATCGCCCTGATGCAGTGGGCCCAGACCAAGGTAAAGGGAGGTAAGTGACCATGGAGTGGACGACATTGTTTGACATCGCCCTGGGCGCGATTCTCATCAACAACTTTATTCTGGTCCAGTTCCTGGGCATCTGCCCCTTCATGGGCGTGTCCAAGAAGATGGACACTGCCGTGGGCATGGGCTTCGCGGTGATCTTCGTCATGGCCCTGGCCTCGGCGCTGTGCTACCCGGTGAATGTGCTGCTGGAGAGCCTGGATCTGAAGTACATGCAGACCGTGGCCTTTATCCTGGTCATCGCGGCCCTGGTGCAGTTTGTGGAGATGTTCCTGAAGAAGTCCATGCCCTCCCTCTATGAGGCCCTGGGCGTGTACCTGCCCCTCATCACCACCAACTGCGCGGTGCTGGGCGCGGTGCTGCTGAACGTGCAGAACCACTACAACTTTATTGAGTCCGTGGTCTACGGCATCACCGGCGGCGCGGGCTTCCTGCTGGCGATTGTGCTCTTTGCCAGCATCCGGGAGCGGCTGGAGTTCTCCGATCCGCCCAAGGCCTTCCAGGGCTTCCCCATCGCCCTTGTGACGGCGGGACTGATGGCGCTGAGCTTCATGGGCTTCCAGGGGCTCCAGATCCCGTGGTAAAGAGGAGGAGATAGACTGTGAATATATTCTATGCTGTGCTCACCCTGGGCGCGCTGGGCGGCGTGTTCGGCCTGGTGCTGGCGGTGGCGTCCAAGGTGTTTGAGGTGAAGACCGATCCCCGGCTGGACCTGATTCTGGACTGCCTGCCCGGGGCCAACTGCGGCGGCTGCGGCTATCCCGGCTGCGCCGGCTGCGCGGCGGCCATTCTGGAGAAGAAGGCCCCGGTGAACGCCTGTCCCAGCTGCTCCGGCCTCCAGACCAGCCGCATCGCGGCGGTGATGGGGGTGGAGGTCCAGGCGGTGGAGCGCCGGGTGGCCTTCGTCCGCTGCAACGGCGGCGAACGGGCGGGCCACAAGTTTGAGCGGTACGTGGGCATCGAGGACTGCGTGGCCGCCATGAAGGTGGCCGGCAACGGCACCCTGGACTGCTCCTTCGGCTGTCTGGGCCGGGGCACCTGCGTGAAGGTGTGCAAGTTCGACGCCATCCACATCAACGCCCACGGCGTGGCGGAGGTGGACCGGGAGAAGTGCACCTGCTGCATGCAGTGCGCCGCCGCCTGTCCCCGGCACGTCATCGTCAGTATGCCCTACGCCGTGGACGTGGTGCTGCCCTGCGCCAACCACGAGAAGGGCGCGTCGGCCAAGGCCCACTGCGCGGTCAGCTGTATCGGCTGCAAGCTGTGTGAGCGCAACTGCCCCGCCGGCGCCATTACGGTGAACAACAACGTGGCCCGCATCGACTACGACAAGTGCACCTCCTGCGGCACCTGCGTGGCCAAGTGCCCGAGAAAGCTGATTGTGGACATCCACGCCGACGGCAAGGTGGCCCCGGTGGTGGCGGACAAGTAGGCGTTCCCCATTGACGCCTGATATCAGGCGTTAAAAATGGCTGCCAACCGTCTTTCGACAGACTGCTGGCAGCCGTTTTTCCGCCTCTGGGGAGAGAGGATTGACAATGACGAAAAAATCGTTATCATGGAGAGTACATCCCCCTGGAGGACATTCTGCGCGGGGCGGCGGGGCCTCTGACGGGCCGCCGGCCCCATCCATTATCAGAAGGAGGAAAAGAATATGAAAATCGCGGTTCCCTATGAAAACGGCATGGTATTTCAGCATTTCGGCCACACAGAGCAGTTCAAGGTCTATGACGTTGAGAACGGGGAGATCACCGGCTCCAGCGTCGCGGACGCCAGCGGCAGCGGCCACGGCGCGCTGGCCCATCTCCTGTCCGGCATGGCGGTGGAGGTTCTGATCTGCGGCGGGATTGGTCCGGGGGCGCAGAACGCGCTGGCCAGCGCCGGAATTAAGCTCTACGGCGGCGTGTCCGGAGAGGCGGACGCCGCAGTCAAGGCCCTTCTGGCGGGCACTCTCGCCTATAACCCGGAGGCCCGCTGCGATCACCACGCCCACGGCGGCCACGGCAGCTGCGGGCAGCACGGCTGCGGCGGCCACGGCGGCGGATGCCGCAGCTGAGAAGCGCCCCCAGCCGGAGGTGATGGACATTGGGAGCGTGGTTTGTGTTTGCCCTGCTGTCCGCCCTGTTCGCGGCCCTCACCTCGATCCTGGCAAAGGCCGGGATCCAGGGCGTTCCCTCCAATCTGGCGACAGGCATCCGGACGGCGGTGGTGCTGGCCATGGCCTGGGGCATGGTGTTTCTTACCGGGGAGCAGACCGCGCTGGCCCGGGTGAGCCCCAGGAGCTGGCTGTTTCTGATTCTGTCCGGCCTGGCCACAGGCGCGTCCTGGCTGTGCTACTACAGGGCCCTGCAGCTGGGCGAGGTGTCGAAGGTTGTGCCGGTGGACAAGCTGAGCGTGGTGATTACCCTGGTCCTGGCCTTTGTCCTCCTCCACGAGCAGTTCACCCTCAAGTCCCTTGCCGGCTGCGTCCTGCTGGCCGCCGGAACCCTGCTTCTGGTGCTGTAATTTCCCCGCTGGCGGCATTGCACCTTGAACTGGCAAAGATTTCATGGTATAATTAACCATAACACCCTGTCAAAAGGAGGACCTGACATGCAGGAAATGGAGAGACAGTATCATATCAACTGCGTCCACGGGGATGTGGGGCGCTACTGCATCCTGCCCGGTGATCCGGGCCGGTGCGAGTCCATTGCGGCGCTGTTTGACGGCGCGGCGTTTGTGGGGCAGAACCGGGAGTATGTCATCTACACCGGCACCCTTCTGGGGGAGAAGGTCTCCGTCTGCTCCACGGGCATCGGCGGGCCCTCCGCCGCCATCGCCATGGAGGAGCTGACCGCCATTGGCGCGGACACCTTTATCCGGGTGGGCACCTGCGGCGGCATTGACCTGAGCGTACAGTCCGGGGACATCGTGGTTGCCACCGGAGCCATCCGCTTCGAGGGAACCAGCCGGGAGTACGCGCCCATCGAGTTCCCCGCGGTGTCCGACTTCGGCATTGCCGCGGCCCTGGCGGACGCGGCCCGTGCCATGGGCAAGACCTGCCACACCGGCGTGGTCCAGTGCAAGGACAGCTTCTACGGCCAGCACTCCCCGGCCCGCATGCCTGTGAGCTATGAGCTGCTGAACAAGTGGGAGGCCTGGAAGCGGCTGGGGGTCAAGGCCAGCGAGATGGAGTCCGCGGCTCTGTTCGTGGTGGCGGCGGCGCTGGGTGTGCGGTGCGGCAGCTGCTTCCACGTGGTATGGAACCAGGAGCGGGAGGCCGCCGGCCTGGATCAGCGAATGAGCGAGGACACCAGCGCCGCCGTCCGGGTGGGCGTGGAGGCCCTGAAGCTGCTCATTGAGCGGGACCGGGCGGCCCGGAGCTGAAAATTTTTCCGCCCAGGGGTTGACATCCGCCCCTGCATCCCGTATACTGTGGACAGCAAGAGGGAGTAATCGGCGTCTTCGGGCGCGGTAAAGGCCGTCAATACGGGGCAGCCCCGTCTTTACCTGAAATGATGAGACTTTTGCGGTACAATCGTACCGCAAAAGTCTCTTTTTTTCGTCCATACTCCCCAAAAGGAGGTTTTTCCCATGCAGCTGTTCCTGGATCTGTTCGGCAATGTCCTGCGCTTCACCTGGCAGGAGGGGGTGATGCTCCTCATCGGCGGCGTTCTCATCTACCTGGCTATCCGGCGGGAGATGGAGCCTGCCCTCCTGCTCCCCATGGGCTTCGGGGCCATCCTGGTGAACCTGCCCTGTGTGAACACCGGGGCCATCGAGACCCTCTTTCAGGCCGGAGTGGCCAGCGAGCTCTTTCCCCTGCTGCTCTTCATCGGCATCGGAGCCATGATCGACTTCGGCCCCCTGCTCAGCAATCCCAGGCTGCTCCTGTTCGGCGCGGCGGCCCAGTTCGGCATCTTCTTTACCCTGGTGCTGGCCGCCGCCCTGGGCTTCCCCCTGGTAGACGCGGCCTCCGTGGCCATCATCGGCGCGGCGGACGGCCCCACCAGCATCTACGTGGCCAACTACTTCTCCAGCCAGTACCAGGGGGCCATCATGGTGGCCGCCTACTCCTACATGGCCCTGGTGCCCGTGGTCCAGCCCCCCATCATCCGGGCCGTCACCACGAAAAAGGAGCGGCAGATCCGGATGGACTACGCCCCCTCCGGCGTGTCCAAAACCACCCGCATTCTCTTCCCCATCCTGGCCACCGTGGTGGCCGGGGCCCTGGCGCCCAAGAGCGCGGAGCTCATCGGCTTTCTCATGTTCGGCAACCTGCTGCGGGAGTGCGGCGTGTTGGACAGCCTCAGCCAGTCCGCCCAGCACGAGCTGGCCAACCTCATTACCCTGGTGCTGGGCCTGTCGGTGTCCTTCCAGATGCGGGCGGAGCTCTTCATCACCTGGCAGACCCTGCTGATCCTGCTGCTGGGGCTGGTGGCCTTCATCTTCGATACCCTGGGCGGCGTCCTCTTCGCCAAGCTCCTCAACCTCTTCTCCGCCAAAAAGATCAACCCCATGATCGGCGCGGCGGGCATATCCGCCTTCCCCATGTCCTGCCGGGTGGTCCACAGGATGGGCCAGGAGGAGGACCCGGGCCTGTTCCTGCTCATGCACGCGGCGGGGGCCAACGTGGGCGGTCAGATCGCCTCCGTCATTGCCGGCGGCCTCATCATCACCCTGGTGGAGGGACTGCTGTAGCCGCCGGAGCATACGATTAGTTGTCTGTGCGAATTATTATACGGAAAGGAGCTGTTTTCTGTGAATGTTTCCCTGGTTATCGTCTGTCTGGGCATCATGGGCAAGGGGATGCTGGGCATTCTGCTGGCGATCCTGGCGCTGTGGATGGCGGTTGCCGGGCTCAACCGCCTGACCCGGCCGAAGTGACCCCGGGCAGCGGATCGGGCCAGAAACTCTCCGCGTAAGAGCCTGTTTAAAATCTCGGCGTGTGCGGATTGGTGAGCAGATTTTTTGCCTTGCAAGGCAAAAATCCGCAGGCATCCGTATCGTGCAATGCCCCCATCGAGGGGTCATGCACAATTCAATTCTGCACGGCCCCTCGATGGAGCCGTTGCAGAATCTATAACGAGGTCAAGGCGGAAAATACGCCGCCAGGACATGCGCGGGGAAATTTTAAACAGGCTCTAAGGTCACGCCTTTTTCCGCATCAGGCGCGAGGGCGCGTTGCTATGAAATAAATTCATAACAATATGAAAAACCGAGACTACCCAAGCCGGCATAACTGCGTTATAATCTGAGAGGTGAACAGAGCGCCGCAGGTGGGAAGGCGGGAAAGAACATGCTGGATATCTCGGTAAAGCAAATGAAATACGCGGTTGAGATCGCGCACTGCGCATCCATCAATCAGGCGGCGCAGAGGCTTTATGTTACGCAGTCCAGCCTCAGCAAGTCGATGAAGGAGCTGGAGATCGTGCTGGGCTACGCCGTCTTTCAGCGGGGGGCTGCCGGGACGACTGTGACGGAGGAAGGCCGTGAGTTTTTGCAGACGGCGGAGAAAATCGTATACCAGATGGAGCTCCTTGAACGGCAGACCAGGCTGCGGAAAGAGCAGCGGGCGTCCATAAAGATTTCGATTCCCCGGGCCACCTATATCACATACGCGTTCACGAAGTTTTTCCAGCGGATCCAGAACATGGACGAAATTCAAATCAATTTCTCCGAAACCAATTCCAAGGAGGCGGTGGACAATATACTCTACCGCGGCTTCCATTTTGGGATCATCCGCTACCCGGATATTTTGGAGAAGAGCAGTCTCCAAATGCTCCAGCAGAAGAAGCTCCTTTTCCGGCAGATCTGGACCTTTGACTATATGCTTCTTGTTTCCCAAAGCTCGGAGCTGGCGTCCCGCACCGAGATCCACCCCAGCGATCTGAAGGGATACACGGAGCTGCTGCACGGCGATGTCAGCGACGCGTATTTGCCGGAGCATGAAGAGGTCTCCGACAGGGAGCAGCAGGGAAAGCGGATCTACCTGTATGAGCGGGGAAGCCAGTTTGATTTCCTCAGCAACGTGCCGACAACGTATATGTGGGTTTCACCTCTGCCGGAGGCGGTGCTGAAACAGCATGAGCTGGTGCAAATTCCCTGCCCGGACAATCGTTACCAATATCATGACATCCTGATCTATCACGAGGATTACCCCTTTACGGGATATGGAGAAAAATTTTACAATATCCTGCTGCGAACAAAGGATGACATTGAAAAATCCTTGAACCGGGCGAAGCATTAGCCCAGCTCACAGAAAGAAGGTGCCCTGTATGGAAGAAGAAAAGACAGTCACCCTGCGCCCTGTTCTGGCACTGCATGGCTACGCGGTTGATTTTTCTCAGAAGCCCGGAAAGATGACCTACCGGTTCTGCGTGAAGTCAGGAGAAGTCGAAATCCATCATCACAGCTATGACGGCGCGGCAGGCTTCTGGTGCCTGCCGCCGGAGTCCGGGGATGATGAAAAGAAGGTGCTCCACACCGGCGATGACGTCGAGATTACCTTTCACAGCAGCATCCACGACTGCGAGCCGGATTACATCGTGGTCACAAACCATCACTATGGGAGGCCCGCCGTGTTCTCCTATAGCAGGGTGAGAGAAACAGCGTGAACCCGGTATGCGCGGACTGGCGGAGGATTTTGGCCCTGTAAGGCCAAACCCTCCGCTTCCTTTTTTGACAAGCAGGAGCGGGGCCCCACGGGGCCCCGCTCCTGCGTTCGCGATATGGCGAAGTCCTCCTCCGTGAGCTGGGTGGTCTTCAGCTTCCACGGCCTGGGCGGGCCCCGCTTGAAGGGGTCATACTGGAACCGCCTGCAATGGTACTCCCCGGCCACCACGCCCTTCCGGGCGCAGGCCACCTCCCTGTCGTTGATCACCGTGCCCTTGGCGCAGTATGCGCACCGGGGCTCCATGTCCCTGCGAAATAACAGCATACTCTCTCCTTTGTCACACGCAGACCGTCCGCCTACAGGGCACGGACACTCACCTTGTCCTCCTCCGCCGTGACGGACAGATGGGTGACCGGATGATCGAAACTGTTGATGATCTCCACGGCCAGCACATCCTCCACCTCCTTCTGGATGGTGCGGCGGAGGTTGCGGGCCCCGTAGGCGGCGGAATAGGACTTCTTCACCAGCCATTTCACCAGCTCAACGTCGTAGGTGAAGGTGAGCCCCTTCTCCTTCAGGCTGTCCCGCAGCTCATCAAGCATCAGCCGGGCGATGGGCAGGAAGTTCTCCTCCGTGAGCTTGTTGAAGTAGACGATTTCGTCCACCCGGTTGAGGAACTCCGGCCGCAGGAACTGCTGGAGGGCCTTCATGGCCCGGTCCTTGCCCTGCTCGTTGACCGACTTGTTGAAGCCCACGCTGCCCTCCTTCCGGTCACTGCCGGCGTTGGAGGTCATGACGATGACTGTGTTCTCGAAGTTCACCTTTCGCCCGTGGGCGTCGGTAATCTGGCCGTCGTCCAGGATTTGCAGCAGCACGTTGAGCACGTCCGGGTGGGCCTTCTCAATCTCGTCAAAGAGGACCACCGAGTAGGGCTTTCTGCGGATCTTCTCCGTCAGCTGTCCGGCCTCGTCGTAGCCCACGTAGCCCGGGGGTGAGCCGATGATCCGGGACACGGAGTGTTTCTCCATAAACTCCGACATGTCCAGGCGGATGAGGCTCTCCGGCGCGTTGAACAGGTCCTCGGCCAGCTGCTTGACCAGCTCCGTCTTGCCCACGCCGGTGCTGCCCACAAAGATGAAGCTCACCGGCT
>ERZ779632.609-NODE-609-length-19069-cov-16.652730_pt1 | contig 19069 bp, 13 predicted proteins | sample MGYA00514194_ERZ779632 | MGnify/ENA primary metagenome ERZ779632 (study PRJEB29562, sample SAMEA4376704) | mouse gut metagenome | isolation source: Cecum | study: EMG produced TPA metagenomics assembly of the A DSS colitis mouse model was used to assess the...
GGATATCGTGGGACATGTTGTTCAGGAAGGTGGTCTTGGCCCGGTTGGCGTGCTGCGCGGCGGCCAGGGCGTCCTGGAGGTCCAGCCGCTGCTGCTCCAGCTGGATGGCCATGGTCTTGGCGTCGTCCACATCCAGGAACAAGCCCACAAAGGTGATGGGGGAGCCGTCCTCCCGCCGGGACAGCCGCCCGGCGGAATGGAACCACCGCCAGCCGGCGTGCTTGGTGAACAGGCGGTACTCAATGTCATAAGCGGTGCCGCCGGTGTAATCCTTTACCGCAGCCCAGTAGGCCCGCAGCACCCGCTCCCGGTCCTCGTCGTGGAGCAGCTCAGACCAGGATTCCAGCAGGTTGGGGAAGTCCTCCTCGCTCTCGTAGCCCAGCATGTTGCGGAACACGTCGGACCAGGTGCACGAGACCATTTTGGCCTCCTCGTCAAAGTCCATGCTCCACTGGCCGGAACCCATGGCGGCGTGGATCATCTCCATGGCGGTCTGCTGGCGCTCAACCTGGGCGTAAGCTGTGCGGATGCGGTCCCCGTCCGCCTTTTCCCGGGCCACCAGAACCTGGGCGTTGCGGCGGTACTGGGCAATGAGGGCGATGGACACGCCCAGCATGGCCACCACGGTGATGGCGATCTGGATGACGCTGCGGCGCATCATGCCGGAGCTGATGAAGCTGATCTGGTCGTTGATGACGTTGTCGCGGATCAGGATGGTGAGCATCCAGCTGGTGCCCTCCACCGGGACATAGCACAGATCCTCGTGAACCCCCCGGTATTGGAAGGAGAGCTGCCCCGGGCGGCCGGCGTTAAAATCGTCCTCCAGCTGCTGGCAGCTGGAGCCGGAGTCCATCTCCGATTCCTTCAGGGCGGCAAACAGGTTGTGGCCGGAGGTCAGGTAGCCGAAGTTGTTGTCGGTCAGGCTCTCGCCGCTGCGGTGGTAGAGGTTGCAGTAGGTTTCGTTGCCGCCCGTCTGGAGGGTGAGGGAGCTGAGCATTTCGCTGATGTTGAGCTGGATAAAGCACACCTCGATCCGGGCGCCCTGAAAGGAGACCCCCTCCACCGGGATGGCAAGAATCACCTGCTTTTTGGCCCCATAGAGGCTGGACATGGTGATAACCGGCTCCGCCACCCCCTGGGCCAGGAAGGGATACCGGCTCAGGCCGGAGGTGGTGCTGTGCTGGGTGTAGACGATGCCGTTTTCATCTACCAGGGCGAATTTGTTCACCCCGTACAGCTGCTTGACCTTGCCCAGATACCGCCGGAGGGCATCCTGGGACTCCAGGTCGGAGCTCTCCAGCAGTGTGAGGGCGTTTTGCATGTAGGTGAAGTGGTTTTTCAGCTCTTCCGACACCACCTGGGCCCTGCGCCCGGCCAATTCCTCCAAATAGAACTCGCTCACCCGGGCCACCGCCTGGCTGGTGCCGGTCCGGGCGGCAGTGGACACCCAAACAGTGGTAATCAGCAGAATGGCGGCGATGATGACGCCGCCGCATATGGCGGCGGCCACAGTCTGCCGTTTCTGCGTTTCATTGATGTTCTGCTGTGATTGCTCCATGTTTCGATACCCGCCATTCTCAGTCTATCTCACCGTACAGGATGCGCAGCATGGCCGCCGCGCCGTCCTGATAGATGATGGTTGTGATTTCCTCCGTCTTTTCCGGGTAGGACTCCCCCGGCAGCAGCCCATCCGCGATTTTCACCGCCACCTGGATGGTGTCAAAGCCGATGGAATAGCAGTCCTGCACCCCCAGGGCATAGATGACGCCATCCCGAAGGTAACCCAGCGCTTCCTGGTCATGGTCCATGCCCACGATGGCCACCTGGCCCTGGAGTCCGGCCTCCACCACCGCCCGGGCCGCGCCCACGGGATTGCTCATGTTGCAGCAGATGATGCCGGCCAGGTCGGGATGGCGCGCCAAGAACTCTTTGGTGTACTCATAAGCCAGCTCCACCGTATCCCTGTCATACTCGGTCTCCACAATTTCCATGTCCGGGTATTGCCCGATGACGCGCCGGGCGCCCAGGGCCCGGTCCTCATGGCAGGGCGCGCCGGGGGTGCCTACCAGAAGGGCCACCTTACCCGTGCCCCCCAGCTTCTCGCACAGCGCCCGGGTCAGGTCGGCCCCGTCCTCGTAGTTGTGGGTGTTGCCCACGTAGGCGATGCGCCGGCAGCCGTTTTCCTTGGAGGAGTCGGAGCTGGAAAAGGTCATCACCTTGTGTCCCTCGTCCAGCAGGGCGTTGATGGCAGGGGTCACCGTGCCCACGTCCGCCACGTCTACGCCGATTACGTCGAACCCCCGCCCAGCGGCCTCCCTGAGCCGCCGGAGCTGGTCCTGGGCGGAGACAGAGACGGGGGCCAGGTACTCGTAGTTGACGGACACGCCCATCTCCTCGTACTGGCGGGCGGCGTCCTCCATGCCCAGGGCCACCGCGTCCCACCAGGGATGGACCATCTTATAAGTAAAGTAAAAGTCGTACTCGGTCTTGCGGGGGCCGTAGCCGTCCAGGCTCCGGTCAAAACGGACCGCGCCTTCCGGGCCGTCCGGCCCGGACTGGACCGCCGGGGAATCAGATGGGCCGGACAGGCCGGCCTCGCATCCGCCCAGCCCCAGGGAGCATGCGCACAGCGCCGCCAGGGCAAGGGCGCGAAGGTTCCGTTTGGCGTTCTTCAGCATGGCTAAGCCTCTCCTCTCTCAGCCGGACTCACTAAAGAATAGCTTACCATACAAGGTGCCGGAAAACAAGTGCCAGTTGCGTTTGTGTGGGGATGAAAGGGCAAAAAACGCCCTCCGGCCCATGGGGGCCGGAGGGGCGCTGGGGCAGCGAGGCGGGGGTCAATCCTTGGCCAGGGTAAACTGGTCCACCAGCTGCTTCAGGCCGGCGGCCTCGGCGGACAGCTCCTGGCTGGCGGCGGCGCTCTCCTGGGCGGTGGCGGAGTTGGTCTGCACCACGCTGGAGATCTGGTCGATGCCTTCGGTGACCTGATTGATGGCGTCGGTCTGGCTGTCCACCGCCTTGACCACGATGTCCACCTGGGTGGTGACGCTGCCGGCGATGGTGCTGGTGCGCTCCAGGGACTGGGTGACCCGGTCCACTGCCTGGCTGCCCTCGGTGACGGCGGCGATGGAGCCGCCGATGAGCTCCTTGGTGGCCTTGGCGGCCTCGTCGGACTTCTGGGCCAGGTTGCGCACCTCGTCGGCCACCACGGCGAAGCCCTTGCCCGCGCTGCCCGCCCGGGCGGCCTCCACGGCGGCGTTCAGGGCCAGGATGTTGGTCTGGAAGGCGATGTTCTCAATGGCGGCGATAATCTTGGAAATCTCCTCGGAGGAGCTGGAGATCTTCTCCATGGCTGCGTTCAGATCCTTCACATAGTCTACGCTGATCCCCAGCTGGGCCCCCGCCTGGCCCACGGCCTGGCCCGCCTGTTCGGCTGCTGCTGCGGTCCTTTTGGCGCTGGCCGAGATATCGTTGATGGTGGCGGCAAGCTCCTCCACCGCGCTGGCCTGCTCCATAGAGCCCTGGCTCAGGGTCTGGGCGCCGGTGGATACGTGGCCGCTGGCGGAGGATACCTGGGCGGCGGCGGCGTCGATGCGCCGCATGGTGCCGCTCAGCTCCACCTTCAGGTTGCGCATGGACAGCAGGATGTTCTGGAATTCGCCCACATAGGCGTCCCGGTGGGAGGACTGGATGTCGAAGTTCTTGTTGGCCATTTCGGTGAGCAGGTAGCTGATGTCATTGATGATGGTGTTCAGCCCCGAAACCATATCCGCCGTGGCCTGGGTGAGCTGGGCCGTTTCATCCCGGCTGGCGGTCTGGGGGACGGGGGATTTCAAATCGCCCTCCACCAGCAGCTTCATCCGCTGGCACACCGCCCGCATGGGTTTGCTGATGCTGGTGGACAGCCTCAGGGCCACCGCGATGGAGGCCAGGGCGGAGGCCGCGCTCACCAGGATGTTGATGAGGATGCCCACATATGTATCGGTGAGGTAGTCCTTTTTCATAGCGGTGACGGCCACGCTCCAGCCGTCGGTGCCGCCAACAGGGGCGTAGGCCGCGTACCGGGGTCCGTCGGCGTCGTTAAAGCTGCCGAAGCCGTTTTTCCCCTGGCGCATCTCGGCGTGGATGGCGGCCAGCTCCTTCAGGGAGCGGTCATCCTGGGCGTCCCGCTCCACGTTCTGGGTGGTGATGGTCTCCAGGGTGACGTCGGCAATGGTGTCGCCGTTTTTGTTAATCATGTAAGCGCGGCTGTTTTTGCTCACCTTGATGGAGGACACAATGTCGTTTAGAAAGGTCTCCGGCGGCACAAAGTAGACCACGCCCACAATGCCGTCCCCCCGGCTCCCGTTGGCGTAGAGGGGGGCGGCCACCATGATGGACAGCTCGCCGGTAATTTTGCTGACGAGGGGCTCGGACACATAGACAGTGCCCTTCATGGCCTGCTGGACATACTCCCGGTCGGAGTAGTCCTTGCCGTCGAAAATGCTCAGGCCGTCGGCGCCGATGATATTGCCCCGCTGGAAGCCGTGCATGGAGGCCCGCTCGTCAATGATGGCCCGCTTGGTTTCCACAGGGGTCTCCGGGTCGGACAGCTGGGCGATGCAGCCGGTGTCCATGGCCACGTTTTTGTAGGCGGTGAGCTCCTGCTCGATCCGCTCCGCCGCCAGCACGGCGGTTTCGCTCATCATCTGGTCCACTGTGGCGATGGTGCTGCGGTAGTTGAGGGAGATGCTGGTGGCGCCCACCAGTACCAGCGCGGTTAAGACTGTCGCCATCAGGCATACCGTGATTTTTTTGCGGATACTGTTCATCTCTGTGCACCTCGTAAATCATGATGTGGTGTCTGGACCGCGCCCGTAAAAGCGGCCACTGCTATTATATGAGCAGTGGAGCCCGGTTGTCAATGGGTTAACGAATTTTGCCGGACTGGGGCGAAAAATGACCTGGGGTGCGGGCGGCGGCGAACCCCGCGCATACGGCGGGAATGGTTACATTGCATTGATAAGTCGGGCCTGCTGGGGTAGGATAAACGATATGAAATTGACGGTACGGTTATGACCGGCGGGAGGATGTTTTATCCCGCCGCCACGGATGGGGCGCGGACCGGACCGGATTGCCAGGGAGGCCGCCATGAAACCAATTGCCGACGCCATCACCGCCGCCTACAACCTGCTGTGGGGCGACCTCTTTATAATCCCCTTGCCGGGGGGCGGGGCGCTGGGGGTATCGCTACTGGTTGCACTGCTCATCCCCACGGGCATCTTTTTTACCGTCCGCACCCGGGTGCTGCCCATCCGGCTGTTCCCGGAGATGCTTCGGGCGGCGGCGGAAAAGCGGACCGACCGGGAGGGAAGCGCCATCTCCGGCGTCCAGGCCCTCATCGTTTCCACCGCCACCCGGGTGGGCATGGGCAACCTGATCGGGGTGGTGGCAGCCATTTCCGCCGGGGGGGCGGGGGCGGTGTTCTGGATGTGGGTTACGGCGCTGATCGGCTCGTCCACCGCTTTCATTGAGGCCACCCTGGCCCAGCTCCACAAGGAACGCGACCCGCTGTACGGCGGCTGGCGGGGAGGGCCGGCCTATTATATCCACAGCTTTATCAAGGAGAGGCGGGGCGGGAAACTGGGGCGGTACTCTGTTCTGGCGGTGCTGTTTGCCGTCTCCGGCCTGATCTGCTGGTGCGGCATCAGTCAGGTCATCTCCAACTCCGTGTCCTCCGCCTTCCAGAACGCCTTTCACATCGAGCCCGTTTACACCACTGTTGTGCTGGTAGCCCTGTCCGCCGCCATCGTACTGCGGAAGAACGCCACCGTGCGGGTGCTGGACGTGCTGGTGCCCATCATGGCGGCCTGCTACTTTGTCATCACCCTCATCCTCATCGGTATGAATATCACCGTCCTGCCCGATGTGTTCCGCCGCATTTTCCAGGAGGCGTTCGGCATCCGCCAGGCGGCGGCGGGGGGCTTTGGCGCCGTTATTATGAACGGGGTGAAGCGGGGGCTGTTCTCCAACGAGGCCGGGTCCGGCTCCGCCCCCTGCGCCGCCGCGGCGGGGGATACCTCCCATCCCGCCAAGACCGGCCTTTTGCAGGCCCTGGGAGTATTCATCGACACCATCGTGATCTGCTCCTGCACCGCCTTCATTATCCTGGTGACCCCAGAGGGGAAAATTGCCGGGCTGGGGGGCATGGACCTGCTCCAGGCCTCCATGCAGCACCACCTGGGTCGGTTCGGGGTGGTGTTCATCGCCCTGATCCTGTGGCTGTTCAGCTTCTCCACCTTTGTGGGCATCCTGTTCTACGCCCGGTCCAACGTGGCCTACCTGTTCGGCGACAATTGGCTGTCCCAGACTCTCTACAAAGTGCTGGCCCTGGCCATGCTGTTCGTGGGCGGGCTGGCGGCGTATACCTTTGTGTGGGACCTGGGGGACGTGGGGGTGGGGCTGATGACGGTGTTCAATATTATCGTCATCGTACCCATGTCGGGGCAGGCGCTTCGCGCCCTCCGGGACTACGAGGGGAAGATGCGGGAGCGCGGAAAGAAGTAAAAAAGCCCCGGTTTCTTCTGAAACCGGGGCTTTCCGTTACCTCATTAAGCCTTGGATCAAAATCACCAGGATGAGTACGGGGAGTACAAACTGGAAATAGGGCTTCAGCGCCCGGGGCATTTTTACGCCCCTGCCTGCGTTGGCCTCGGCCAGGTACTTGTCGAAGCCCCAGCCCCATTTGGTGACGCAGAACAGCAGGTAGGCCAGCGACCCCAGGGGGAGCAGCAGGTTGGACACCAGGAAGTCCTCAATGTCCAGCACCTGGCCCACCGCGCCGTTGGGCAAAACAGCCTCGAAATACCACAGGTTATAGCCCAGCACGCAGGGCATGGAGGCCAGCAGGAGGAACACGCCGTTGAACAGCGCCGCCTTTTTCCGGCTCCAGCCAAAGTTGTCGATGCACCCGGCCAGCAGGTTCTCGAACACGGCGATGACAGTGGAGAAGCTGGCGAAGGTCATGAACAGGAAGAACAGCCCCCCCCACAGCCGTCCCCCGGCCATATTGGCAAACACCTTGGGCAGGGTGATGAAGATGAGGGACGGCCCCGCGTCCGGCTGCACCCCAAAGGAAAAACAGGCGGGGAAGATGATGAGGCCGCTCATAATGGCCACGAAGGTGTCAAGGCCGCAAATGCGGGCCGCCTCCCCGGCCAGGGTGTTGTCCCGGCTCATGTAGCTGCCGAAGATCTCCATGGCGGCGATACCCAGGCTGAGGGTGAAGAACGCCTGGTTCATGGCGGCCGTGACCACCTTGCCCAGCCCCTGCTCCACGGCCCGGCCGAAGTCGGGCAGGAGGTAGAATCGGACGCCCTCCCCCGCGCCGGGGAGGGTGAGGCTGTGCACCGCCAGCACCACGATGAGGCCCAGCAGGCCCAGCATCATCCACTTGGTCACCCGCTCCAGCCCGCCCTGGAGGCCCAGGGAGCACACCAGGAAGCCCGCCGCCACCGTCACCGCCATCCAGACGGTCATCTCCATGGGGTCGGCCCGCATGGCGGAGAACACCCCGTCCACCGCCTCCAGGGCCATTCCCTCGAAAGCGCCCCCGGCGAATTTGAAGAAGTAGCCCAGCATCCAGCCGGACACGGTGGTGTAGTACATCATCAGCAGATAGCAGCCAATCAGGCAGAACCAGCCGTGGACATGCCACTTGAACCCCGTGGGTTCCAGGGCCCGGTAGCCCAGCACGGCGCTCTTGCGGCTGGCCCGGCCCACCGCCAGCTCCATGGTGAGCACAGGCACCCCCATAATCACCAGGAACAGCAGGTAGAACAGCACGAACACGCCGCCGCCGTATTCCCCGGTGACATAGGGGAATTTCCACACGTTGCCGATGCCGATGGCGCATCCGGCGCTCACCAGCAGGAAACCCAGCCGGGAGCGGAAGTTTTCTCGTTTCATTTGCCCTCTCCTCTTTGCAAATTTCCGCCATTATATCGGAGAACCGGGCAAATGTCAAATTTCACGGTATGACTGCTGAAACAGCCCGCCTGCGCGGCAAGCGCAGGCGGGCTGTCTGATGGGGCAAGGTCATTTCCCCGGCTGCCCAAGCTGCTCCCGCGCCCAGGCGGCGTACCAGGTTTTGCCGCCCTCGTCCCGCAGGCGGGCCAGCAGGGGGGCAGCCTGCTCCGGCCCCAGGCGGCGCAGGGCGTCCTGGGCCAGGATCTGCTGTATGTCCAGCCGGCGCAGCCGGAAGGGGGCCTGCCAGAGCTGCTGCTCCAGCCAGGCCCGGTCCACCGCCCGGCCCCGCAGGCAGGTGAGCCGGGCGCGCAGCAGCGCGGCGGTGCCCGAGAGGTTCTGGGCCAGCCTGGCCTGCTTTTCCCCGCACCCGGCGGCCAGCCCCTCCAGCTCCTCCAATGCCTGGGCGGCCCCCGCCCGATCCCCCTTACCCAAACGATAGGCGCACAGGTTCTGGAGGTAGAGCCCCCGCAGGGCGGCGTCCTCCGCCAGCCCGGCCTGTTCCAGCGGGGACAGGGCGGCAAGGGCCGCGTCAAAGTCCCCCTTGGCGGCATAGCCGTCGGCCAGGTAGGCGCAGGCCACCAGCTGCTCCCGGCTGTCCGGCCTCAGCCGCCCGGGGATTTCGGCGTACTGCCGGAGGAAAGCGTCCGGGTCCAGCTCCACGTGGAGCAGGCCCAGCAACTTGGTGTTGCAGCTGTCCGCCACCAGCCTGGCCGCCAGGAGGCCCGCAAAAACCCCCAGCAGGAGCAGGAGCACCGAGGCGATAAGCGGGATATGGACAGGCAGCCCCCTGTCCCGAATCCAGACCAGTATGGTCAACACCGCCGCCGCCGCGAACACGCCCGCCGCGGTCAGCCTGCTCTGCCGGAACGCCCGAACCATAGCGCCGCACCCCGTTTCACAATTAAGAAGTGCTTTGATTATAGCCGCCCGGCGCCTGTTTCCGCAAGTGGAGAGAAGGGAAAAAGCCTTTTTTCATCCGCCAGCACAAAAGCACTTGTGAAAAAAATCCTCACTTTGTGACGAATACCAAAAGTTTTCTGTTCCATTTTTCGACACTTTAGGTTATAATAGCTGTATCATCAGAAAAAATATCAGCAGAATATATCTATATTGTACAAAGCATAGACTGGGTATCGGGAATGGGGGCGGTTGAAAATGGTACGTGTCACAGCATTGATGGATAACGACGCGTCGGAAAACAAGGCGCTGGTCAATGAGCACGGCTTGTCCTATCTCTTGGAGGGACCGGATTTCCGCATCCTTTTCGACTGCGGTTCCGGCCCCCATCCGTGGGTCAACGCCCACAGGCTGGGGCTGGATGTGGAAAAGCTGGACGCGGTGGTGCTCAGCCACAGCCACTATGACCACGCAGCCGGCTTCCGCGACCTGCTGGAGCAGGGGATGGGCGGCGGAACCCTCTACACCGGGCCCCATTTTTTTGAAGCGAAGTTTGCCTGCGACGGCCTGCGCTACACCGACCTGTCCGCCGGCTTTGGGCCGGAGTTTCTGGAGCGGCACGGCGTGGAACGCCGGGTGGTGGACGGCCTGGCCCAGCCCTTCCCCGGCCTGTGGCTGGTGGGCGGCTTTCCCAGGCGGCACAGCTTTGAGTCTATCCCGGAGCGCTTTGTGCGCCGGACGGAGGAGGGCTTTGTGCGGGACGACTTCTGCGACGAGATCTGCATGGCCTTGGACACCCCCCAGGGGCTGGCCATTTTCGTGGGCTGCTCCCACCCAGGCATCCTGAACATGGTGGAGCACGTGTGCGCCGTGCTGGAGCGCCCCGTGATGGGGGTGTTCGGCGGCACCCATCTGATGGAGGCGGACGGGGAGAGGATTGAGGCCACCATCGACGCGCTCCAGGCCAGGGGCCTGCGGGTGCTGGGGCTGAGCCATTGCTCCGGGCGGGAGGCCGAGCGCTGCGCCGGCCGCCGGGAGGGGCTGCGGCACTGCCACCTGTCGGTGGGGGACAGCATTTTCCTGGAGGCGGGCGGCTGATGCTGCTCCAGCCGCTTGCCAGGGAGATGGTGGAGGCGGTCTCCGGCCTGGTGGAGGGCCGCACCATCAACCTGATGGACACCAAGGGGATTATCGTGGCCTCCAGCGACCCCGCCCGGGTGGGTTCCTTCCACCAGGGGGCCATGGAGGCGGTGCGCACCGGGAAAATGGTGAACATCACCAAGGAGCAGGTGCCGGACTACTCCGGGGCCAGGGAGGGGTGCAATATGCCCCTCCGGGTCAACGGGGCTATCATCGGCGTGGTGGGCATCCGGGGGGATCCCCCGGAGATCCAGGCCCTGGCCCACCTGCTGGAGGTCTACGCGGCCAAATATTTTCAGCTGGAGGCCATGGCAAGCCCCCGCCTGGCGGAGGGCGAGCTGCGGGGACGGGTGCTCCGGGCGCTGCTGGCCCCCACGGACCGGGCGATGGCGGACGCCAAGCTGCTGATGGACAGCCTGGGGCTGCGCCTGGGCTTTCCGCTGCTGGTGATGGTCTTTTCCGACCGGGCCGGGGCGGCCCAGTCGGACCGGCAGGAGCAGCTGCTCAATTTCCTGTCGGCCCAGGGCTGGCTGAGGCCGGAGCGGGAGCTGTGGGGGACGGTGGACGACCGGCTGGTGCTGCTGTGCGCGTGTGCGGACCACTCCGCCGCCGCGCTGTATCACAAGGATGCGGGCCAGGCCAACATACTGGCCGATTACCGGCTGTGCATCGGGGATATATGCCGCACCGAATGGGATATTGCGGCGGCTTACCAGCAGGCCGCCGCCCTGGAATCCATCTCCTCCCGGGCGGTGAGCGACCTGCGCGACCCGGCCACCCGCTGCGACTACCTGCTCTACAGCGCGGCCATTCAGGACGCGGATTTCCTGGAGCGGCTGTACGCCGGGCTGCGGGACGCCTTCCGGGAGGGCGAGCTGCCCCTCCTGCTCCAGACGGCGGAGTGCTACTACCGCCACGGGCGCAGCGTCACCCAGGCGGCGTCCGAGCTGTTTATCCATAAGAACACCCTGCAATACCGGGTACGCCGGCTGCTGGAGGTCCTGGAGCTGGGGCGGTGCGGCCCCTTCCAGGAGGAATTTCTGGTACGGCTCCTGCTGGAGCACCACAAGCGTAAACAAAGCCGTCAGGCTTTGGAATAAAAAAGGAGGAAAGAGAGTATGCAAACGTTCGTCATGTTCCTACTTATCATCGCGTCAGTGGTTCTCATGGTCTTTGCCATCTCCAAGCTGAAGATGCATCCGTTCATCGTCATGCTGGTGATCGCCATGCTACTGGGCCTGTGCTGGGGCATCTACCAGCCCGGCACCGCCGGCCTTGAGACCCCCGCCGACATGGTGGGCACCATCAAGAACGGCTTCGGCGGCATCATGACCAGCATCGGCATCGTCATCCTGTGCGGTACCATCATCGGCACCATCCTGGAGAAGACCGGCGCCGCGCTGACCATGGCCAACACCATCCTGAAGCTGGTGGGCAAGAAGAACAGCGTGGTGGCCATGGGTGCCATGGGCTACGTCACCGGCATCCCCGTGTTCTGTGATTCCGGCTTCGTGGTCCTCTCCCCCATCAGCCGCGCTCTGGCCCAGCAGTCCAACATCTCCCTGGCGGTGATGGGCACCGCCCTGTCCGGCGGCCTGTACGCCACCCACTGCCTGGTGCCCCCCACCCCCGGCCCCATCGCCATGGCCGGCACCCTGGAGGCGGATCTGGGCCTGACCATCCTGGTGGGCCTGCTCATCTCCATCCCCGCAGTCATCGTGGCCATCCTCTACGCCAAGTTCGTGGCCAGCAAGATCGACATCCCCGCCAACTCCGAGTTCACCTATGAGGAGCTGCAGAGCAAGTACGGCAAGCTGCCCGGCGCGGTGCAGAGCTTCGCCCCCATCATCCTGCCCATCATCCTCATCGCCCTGGCCTCCGTGGCCTCCTTCCCCGGCAGCCCCTTCGGCACCGGCTTCTTCTTCAAGTTCATCGCCTTCATCGGCAAGCCCGAGGTGGCCCTGCTGCTGGGCGTGTTCCTGTCCATCAGCCTGATCCCCGCGTCCGAGAAGGAGAACACCCTGAAGTGGGTGACCCAGGGCGTCACCGATTCCGCAGGCATCCTGGCCATCACCTGCGCCGGCGGCTCCTTCGGCGCCATCCTGAAGTGCCTGCCCATCGCCGACTCCGTGGGCAGCCTGACCAGCACCGGCATCGGCGTGCTCATCCCCTTCATCATTGCGGCCATCCTGAAGATCGCCATGGGCGCCTCCACCGTCGCGATGATTACCACCGCCGGCATGATGGCCCCCCTCATGGCCACCATGGGCTTCACCTCGCCCCTGGCCAAGGTGCTGGTGGTCATGGCCATCGGCGCGGGCTCCATGTTCGTCTCCCACGCCAACGACTCCTACTTCTGGGTGGTGTCCCAGTTCTCCGACATGAAGACCAACGAGGCCTACAAGTGCCAGACCGGCATGACCGGCGTGATGGGCCTGACGGTTATCATCATCGTCTTCATCCTCTCCCTGTTCGTGTAATCAGGAAAACCATCAGGGCCGCCGCCGGGATTTCAGGCCCGGCGGCGGCCCCTCATATTTGACGAAAAGGAGGGACTTTCCCTTGTCACTGAGAGCAGACGCGCAGCGCATTATGGACGCGGCCCTCAAGGCCGCCCTGCCGGATACGGCGGTGGCCAAGGCCCTGGAGGCGGTCCGGTTCGGTCCGGGGCGGCTGGTGCTGGTGGCGGCGGGCAAGGCTGCGTGGCAGATGGCCGCGGCCGCCGTCCGGCAGCTGGGCGGGCGGGTTGATTCCGGCGTGGTCGTCACCAAGTACGGCCACAGCAAGGGCCCGCTGCCCGGCCTGGAGATCTATGAGGCGGGCCACCCCGTCCCGGATGAGAACTCCTTCCGGGCCACCCAGGCTGCCATCGAGGCGGTGTCCGGCCTGGCGGAGGAGGACACGGTGCTCTTCCTGCTGTCCGGCGGCGGCTCCGCCCTGTTTGAAAAGCCGCTGATCCCCCCCGCCGACCTGGACCGGCTCACCCACGAGCTGCTGGCCTCCGGGGCGGACATCGTGGAGATGAACACGGTGCGCAAACGCTTTTCCGCCGTGAAGGGCGGGCGGTTTGCCGCGCTGTGCGCCCCGGCCAGGGTGTTTTCCGTGGTGCTGTCCGACATCATCGGCGACCCGCTGGACATGATTGCCTCCGGCCCCGCCTACCCGGACTCCAGCACGGAGGAGCAGGCCAGGGCGGTGGCGGAGAAATACGGGCTGACCCTCACCGAGGAGATGCGCGCCCTGCTGGCGGTGGAGACGCCCAAAAGCCTGGACAATGTGGAGACCCACATCACCGGCAGCGTCCGCCAGCTGTGCCTGGCCGCCCAGGAGGAGTGCCGCGCCCTGGGGTATGCCCCCGTGGTGCTCACCGCCAGCCTGTCGTGTACGGCGCGGGAGGCCGGGGCCTTCCTGGCAAACATCGCACAGTACCACCACGGCGGCGGACAAAAGCTGGCCTTCCTGGCGGGGGGGGAGACGGTGGTGCACCTCACCGGCCACGGCCTCGGGGGGAGGAACCAGGAGCTTGCCCTGGCCGCCGCCCCCGGCATCGCGGGCATGTCCGGCGCGGCGGTGTTCTCCCTGGGGTCGGACGGCACCGACGGCCCCACCGACGCCGCGGGAGGCTACGTGGACGGTTCCACCGCCCAGGTCCTGCGGGAGCAGGGGGTGGACATTTTCGCGGCGCTCAAGGACAACGACTCCTATCATGCGCTGGAAAAGGCCGGCGGACTTATCAAGACCGGCCCCACCGGGACCAATGTGAACGACATCGCGGCGCTGCTGCTGGAAAGCTGAGCACAAGACGCAAGCCAAAGCAAACGAAGGGGCCGCTGCCACCCCGACCGGGTGACAGCGGCCCTTTTACGCGTTACCGGCCAAGGCGGATGCCGGTCAGGTATTCGTAGTATTGGGCGATGGCGCTGTGGTCCTTTTGCCCGCCCTCGTGGTGCTGCACCCACTGCAAAATCTCCTGCACCTGGGCGGTCATGGGCACAGGCGCGCCCACAGAGTGGGCACAGTCCAGGACGTTATTCAGATCCTTGATGTGCAGGTCGATTTTGAAACCGGGCGCGTCGTCCCCGGCCAGCATCATAGGGACCTTGGCGTTCATGGCGGTGGAACCCGCCAGCCCGCCCCGGATGGCCTGGAACACCAGCTCCGGGTCCACCCCGGCCTTCTGGGCCAGGGTCAAAGCCTCCGCTGCCGCCTGGATATTGCAGGCCACGATAATCTGATTGGCCAGCTTGGTGGTATTGCCCGCGCCCACCTCGCCGCAGCGCACGGCAGAGGCCCCCATATTGAGCAAAATCCCTTTGTAACGGTCAAAGATTTCCTGTTTGCCGCCTACCATGAAAGACAGGGTGCCGTCAACGGCCTTGGGTTCGCCGCCGGATACTGGGGCGTCCAGCATTTCCACCCCCCGCTTGGCCAGCTCCGCCGCAATTTCCTGGGAGGCGACCGGGTTTATGGAAGACGTGTCGATGACGGTTTGGCCCTGGCACATATACTGGGCGATGCCGTCCCCACCCAGCAGGACCTCCCGCACCTGGGGGGAGTTGGGCACCATGGTGATGACCAGCTCGCAGTTTCCCGCCATTTCCCGATATCCGGCGGGGATGGCGCCGTCTTTGCGCAGCGCTTCCTCGGGGGCTTTGGAGCGGTTGCGCACCCAGACCCGATGGCCAGCTTTCAGAAGATTCCGCACCATGGGCTTGCCCATGATGCCCAGTCCGATAAAACCGATGTTCATGAAATACGCTCCTCTTTTCTAGGCGCCGTTTGAACATTGACAATATGCCCAGCCATCAGAAAGTCTTTCGCCGGGCAAGGCAAATCAACGCGGTACGGCGGCAGAAGGCCCGCCGATTGGGCGTGTTGTCAATTTTCATACAAGCCCTAATAGTAGTGCCCTCACCATGGCAGGGAAGCAAGTCACAAGCGGCAAGTGAGGATTTTCCTTTATGGACGTTTCATGTGCAGCTTCTGCTGCTTATTGTACCATGCCAGCCTGGCTTTGACAAGAATTTTGGCAAATTGCCGGAGGCGAATGAAGTGACGGAAATAGGGGTTGACAGAAGGGGGAAATCGTGCTATCATAATCTAGCCTTGATAAGCCGGAGTGGCGGAATTGGCAGACGCCCGGGACTTAAAATCCCGTGGGAGTGATCCCGTGCCGGTTCGACCCCGGTCTCCGGCACCAATAAAATATCGCGGGGTGGAGCAGTCTGGTAGCTCATCGGGCTCATAACCCGAAGGTCGTCGGTTCAAATCCGGCCCCCGCAACCACAATGATGTGTGGCCGATTTTTTGGAATGTTGATTAGCATTTCAAGTCGGTCGCACATCATTTTTTGCACGCAAACGGAGCGCAGTCAGCAGAAATGCTGGCTGCGCTTTGCTTTTTAAAATATATTTCTTCTGCTTGGGCCGGGGTTTGATTGCCGATGCTGCTGTGGGGCCTTCGGTTGTTGTAGAAGTCCATGTACTCCCTCAGAGACACTGCTAAATCAGATATACCATGATAGCGGTAGCGGTGGACCTCTTCCACCTTTAAACTGGCAAAAAAGGATTCCATAGGTGCGTTGTCATATGGAACTCCTGGAGCCGAAAAAGATTGCGTTACGCCACAATCATACAGCAAACCTCGGAATTGATGGCCGGTGTACTGCCCTCCCTGGTCGCTATGAAACAATAGGTTTTTCGGGGAACCGCGTACCGCAAATGCGTCCTGGAACGTATGGCAAACCAGACCGGCATTTTTCTGCGTGTTAAGATGGGCCGCAACTATCCTCCTGGAAAATAGATCCAGAATTACACACAGGCAGCACGTCCCCGCATCTGTTTTAATGTCTGTAATATCGCTGAGCCAAGCCATATTGGGCCGTGGTGGTGAAAACTTTCTGGCCAGCAGATTCGTGCAGCTTCTATCCCAAGTAAAGCCGGAACCGATTTTCTTCTCTGGTGGCACATAGCTCGGATCAATTTCGCAGAGGAGCTTCAGCACTTTTTTCTTACAGACGGTAAATCCTTGTTCCATCAGTTTTTGTCGAATGCGCTCAGCCCCGATTCGCTTGGGACTCGCCTCGCAGATTTTTTGAATTGCTGGCAGAAGCTCTTGGTCTCGCTTCTCATAAGTGGTGAACTCTGGCCTGCGGAATGCATGGTAATATAGGTTTGATTTTCGAATTTTTAGTGTGCGGCAGACTCGGTTTGGCCCATATCGGTCAAGCACTTGCCGCGCACAGGTTATACGAGCAGGTTCCGGGATTTCTGTAATGTCCCACTCATTTTGCAGCAGAAAAAGTTCCGCCTCTTTTTGTTGGAAAGCAAACCGTAAATCAGTATTTCTTCGGTGCACAGTTTTCAGATCCACTGTGCTTGCCTGTGCATACTGAGCGTCAAATCGCTTGAACCATTCGCTCAAAGATTTGTCTGTAACCCCAGCTATTTCACAAATCTCGGTCAGTGTAAATCCGTCGCGATACTTTTCATATAACTGCCATTTATACGCCTCATCATAGAATTTTGACATCTGTCCCCTCCTCCAGAGCAAGCGCACAGTTGGAGGGATAATACGTATTTGCATATTTGTTGCTGGATAATCCCATCTGCTTCATCAGCTTACCAATCCTCCGTTTACTTGTTGTAATCCCTTGCTCTTGTAATAGAACACGGATTCTTTCTGCCCCCAATCGTCCTCTGCAGTTCTCAAAAATCGCGCGGATTGCACCGCTCAAGTCGCGCTCCTCTTTCTGGCGCTTTGTTTCATCCATAGCTTTTCTTCTGTAATAATAGAGCGTTGATACAGGTATTTCGAACGTTCGACAGAGCAGATTTACCGGGTATGTTTCTACATATTTTTTTGCCATGCCGATGCGGTCTTTTAAGGGAATTGTTTGTAACACATTGCTTTCGTGGATAATGGATAAAGAGCGCGCTGCTTCATCCAACTGTTGTTTTAGGCTTTTGACATATTCAAGAACCATTCCCATATCTTGAAATGGCAATTCCTCCAGCGTATGCTCCGACAAATCTTTTTTCCATCGTTCGATCCATCTGTAAATTGTGGTAAAGTGGATTCCGAATTCGTTTGCTAATTCTACAGGTGTGTATCCGCAGAGATACTTTGTAAAAACCTCTCGTTTGATCTTTTCTGGGCAGTGATTCATAATAAATACCTCCTGTTGCTCCGATTTTGGACAGCAGGAGGTATTATAGCACAAAATGTGAGCAATAAATTGAGTAAACTTTAAACCCTTGCCTTGCTTCCCTATAGTCTACTCCTCATTCCTCACTCATGGTTATCTTCCTTGCTTTCTCATGGCCTGAACCGCAGTTCCAATATCATCAGAAACTGTCTCGCGGCTCCATTCATCCCAAAACTTCACTGTCGCGCTGTCCGGCTTTTGCCTTGGAATATCAATCACAATTCGGCTGGGCAGCAACGAGGCATCTCCCACGGCAATCGCTTCTCCAATATCTAAAACAGGCAGCAAGTCAGCAAAATTTCCAATGCTGTCCGGCAGTAACTTTTTGATTACGGCCTGATCCTCCGCGTTGGTCAGCCGCATTGCGATAAAGTTACTGCTTTGGCTGAGAACAGTCCGATTGACCTCGGACGGGCGCTGACTCACGATCACCAGGCCAATCCCATATTTTCTGCCCTCCTTTGCGATGCGCTCAAAGCTCTGCAAGCTGGATGATTCAACCCCTTGCTGCGCATTGGCCGGAATATACAGGTGTGCTTCATCGCAGAAAATTGCCAACGGGTTCAGCTTTGAGCGATCCATCCACTGCTGAACGGAAAACACAATACGGGCCAGCAGAGATACAATTAATGGAAGAATATCTGACGGCACTTCGGAAAAGTCCAGTATCTTAATACCGCCGCCTTGACTGGCCGGTGCCATGAGCCGTCGGCACAGCACCTCCATATATGAAAAGTCTAAAAGATCCTCCGCATTGGAGAACATGAAGTTCAGTCTCTTGTCAGAAACTTTGGCGTCCAGTCTTTGGATAAACCGTGACAGCTTCCCATAGAAGTCGCCTTGTACTTGCTGTCCTCTGGAACCGGTTTTTGTCCCTATATTTTGTCCTCTGAGGTATTCCAGAACCTGCGAAATTTGATAAGGAACCGGGCTGTCCACAGTAATTTCGCCTGCTAAATCGCTGTGACCACTATTTTCGAGCATGGCAACCTTTTCAGCAATCACAGCTTGGCTAAACACCATAGCCTGATTGGGAGCATTTGTGTCAGAACGATCCAGCATCAGCGCCAGCATTTCCTCATAGCTCAAAAGCCAGTAGGGAAGAAACATCGTTTGTTCGGAGGGTACGTCAGCAGGTCCCGCAATCTTGTAATGCTGGATACTGTCCCCTGTAATAGGCGCGTATTCACCATGTATATCGAACAGAATCGCGTTACAGGACTTCAATTCTGCTATTTTTTCAAGCAAAGTCGCAACTGTAAAAGATTTTCCTGATCCAGTGCTCCCAACAATAACGGCATGGCGTTGAAACAATTTGTTCCCATCCAGCCAAGCAAGTGCACCATTATTGATCGTGTATTTCCCAATGCACAAAGGGTGTTCCATTCCTGAATCCGCGCCGGAGATCACGCCCATAAAAGCCGTAAGTACATCGTCCGCCATGATGAAGCACTGCGAATCAATTTCCGGGACGGATTCCAATGTGCGTTTAAAAACGTTTCTGCGCTCGCCTTCCCTGTCCAGGAGCGTTCCTATCAACGTTGCTTTTACAACATCCACAGAAGCCGTCTCGTCCCCGTCTGTCTGGTCTAATTCATCGCTGAATTTTCTCATGATTTTACTGACCATGCCAATCAGGGCCTGTCCTACTTTAGAAGATCGAATCGCAATCAGATGATTCACCTGAAGCCTTGACAGTTGGGCCGGGTCTTCTACTTGAACAATAATGGTTGCGGTATCCACCCCTTGGACACGCCCAAATGTCTGCATTTCATCAAAATTGAAAATACCCATTATAAACTCCCCTAATCAATGATA
>ERZ779632.610-NODE-610-length-19060-cov-9.490502_pt1 | contig 19060 bp, 25 predicted proteins | sample MGYA00514194_ERZ779632 | MGnify/ENA primary metagenome ERZ779632 (study PRJEB29562, sample SAMEA4376704) | mouse gut metagenome | isolation source: Cecum | study: EMG produced TPA metagenomics assembly of the A DSS colitis mouse model was used to assess the...
TTTTTTCTAGATTGTTTTTCAGAAGTAATATCAACGATATTCGAGACCGGGATAAGGACTTGCATCACCCTACAAAATGCAATCGGCCCATAGCTTCTGGAGCAATTTCGGTAACGAGAGCCCGACTTTTGACGATATTTTTATTACTTGCCGCAGCAGGCTGCAATGCAATCGTCTTTCATCCTGCGTCCAGTTTGCTGCTGATGCTTTATTTAGTGCTGAATATTGGGTATAGCTGTGGAATGAAAAATATTCCTCTGGTGGATGTGGCAATACTGACTTCCGGATTTCTAATTCGTATTTTATATGGTGCAGTTGTGACAAAGATATCAATCTCCAACTGGCTCTACTTGACGGTTATCACATTTGCGCTTTATCTCTCTCTTGGAAAGCGGCGCAACGAGCTTCAACGAATAGGCGGCGGAGAGACGCGAAAGGTGTTGCGATTCTATAATCCCGAGTTTCTGAACAGGAATATGTACATGTGCCTAGGTCTGGCAAATGCCTTTTATGCATTGTGGTGTATGGATGATAGGACCATGCAGCATTATGGTAGCAGTAGTCTGATTCTTACCATTCCAGTTGTTCTGTTCATCACTATGCGCTACAGCATGGATATAGAAGGCAATTCGGATGGCGATCCGGTAGAAGTTTTAATTCACGACAAAAGCTTGCTGATCCTTTGCGCCTCTTATTTAATAGCGATGTTTTTGATTCTGTACGGCGTAAACAGAAACCAACCATGAATATATATGATTTCGACAAAACCATCTATGATGGAGACAGCTCAATAGATTTTTACCTGTATTGTTTATCAAAACATCCGGGTTTGGTAGTCTACATATTTGGACAGATATGGAGCGTTTTATTGCACACAACAGGCCGAATAGATACCAAGGAGTGGAAAGAACGGTTCTTTGTCTTCTTGAGAGGGCTTCCCAGCCTAGATGAAATGATAGATTCTTTCTGGGATTCACGGCAGTCAAAGATAAAAGAATGGTATTTAAAACAGAAGCAGGAGAATGACGTTGTAATATCTGCATCCCCCGCGTTCCTATTGGTCCCGATTTGTCGGCGGCTTGGGATTGCGCCTCCCATTGCTACAGAGTTAGACCCTACCACCGGCAAGATACGCGGAGCAAATTGTAAAGGAGGGGAAAAAGTGCGACGCTTTCAGGAGAACTATCCTGGCGTAAGTATCCAATATTTCTACTCCGATTCCTTTGTGGATGCACCCTTGGCAGAGCTGGCTGAAGAAGCATATCTTGTTCGTGGGGACAACATAACACATTGGTTGAAGGGAGGATTACCATGAAACCTAAAATACGCGATGTATATCTTGATTTTTATCGGGGAATTGCGGCGATCAGTGTCGTCTTGATTCATACTGTCTACTGGTCAGGAGAAGGCTACCTGAGCGAAAGCATTTTGCGTACACTTGTACTGCTGGTTGACGTACCGCTGTTTGTGTTTCTCTCGGGATGGAGTGCATATTATACTGCAGATATAAAGAAGACATATGATAATCTCCTTAAAATCTGGTTGCAGTATATTATTTTCATGGTCATTATCAATATCGTATGTCATGTAATACTGTATCCAGGCACATTTTCTGTTCAGAGGTTGCTTTACCAGATCGCTTTCATAGGAGAAACCCCGTATCTTCCTGTTATTGCAGGATCGCTGTGGTTTATGCCAATGTGGATCCCTGTTTCTCTTGTGGGAAGCATTTTAGGCGTATTCCTATTGAAAAAGTTGCAATATGTATATATTATCAGGATTGTAACTTTTCTGTTGATTGGCATTGTCTGGTTTTCGATAACAAACCAATCATCCTACTTTTTGTTCAGCAGAGATTTCTGCTTTTATTTGGTATTTTTTCTTCTCGGGCATCTTCTGGCAAATAGACATTTCAAGGGAACGATACGGCAATATTTTAGTGCATGCACAGCAATTATATTGTTGTGGTATCTGGTTAGCCGAATGTTTCAAATACCAGCAACGGACTTACAGGGTGCGAAGTTTCCGCCACATTTGATGTATTTTGTCGCTTCGCTTCTTTCCATTGTAACAGTCGTTTATTTTCGAGGGAAAATAGACTTTATTGTAAAACATTGCTCCGCCATCAGATTTATTGGAAGAAATGCCCTGTCATTTTACTTTTCGCAAGGAATTGGTTCTTCGATAATTTACTATGTTTACCCGCTCTGTCTGCCGTATGGATCCTATTTTACTTTAGCTATATGTTTAATAATTAACCTAGTGATTACTCTGGTTTGTGGAATGGGACTGATTTGGGTTGAACGAGGGATATTCCGGGCTATAGGTTGGATAAGACAAATATTTTTCAGGTGGAGAGGTGAACCTGCCAACAGAATATAAGACGAAAGCAAGAACCCGCATTCATAAACCCCAATACTGGATGGGCGAGAAATTTTTGGGCCGCCATGGCGAATTTTTGCAGGTATCCTGACGGATGGCAAGAAAATATCATGTAGAGCGGCGGAAAAGGTGCAGGTGTGTCAATGGCGTATAACAAAATCAGAAACAGCTTGGTAGGGAGTGGGCTAGGCAGGGAGACGCATATCTTGATTGTCAACTCGCTGGCTATTAAGCCCCCGGTTGCTATTGAGAAGAAACGGATTAATTTTGAGGAAACGGCAGAAAAGGAACCCGCGCATTATGGGACAGAATAGCTTGTATAAAGGCATATTAGTTATGCTGGCATCCTCCTTGCTGACCTGTACTGGTCAGCTCTGCTGGAAAATGTCCACAGGACAGAATACCCTTCTATTCCTGCTGGCTGGTTTTAGCCTCTATGGCTGTGGCGCATTACTGATGATTATTGCGCTGCGCTACGGGGATTTGTCTAAACTGCATCCATTGCTCAGTGCGGGATACATTCTGTCGGTTGTCCTGGGTGCCGCTGTATTAAATGAACCGATTACCGTGAGCAAGGTAGTGGGCGTTGCGATAATTATTGCCGGTCTGATCCTGATAAATCTGCCAGAAAGGGCCCGCATATGATATATCTGCTGGCATTGCCAATGACGTTCTTAGGAGCACTGGGTGCTTTTTTCTTTAAAAAAGCATCCACAAAAACATCAGGGGTGTTATCGCTTCTTACCCATAAGGAGTTTTACTTTGGCGGACTCTTTTATGTAAGCGGAGCGGCATTGAATATTATCCTCCTGCGGTATTTGCAATATTCTATTCTTTACCCAATGACAGCTATTACCTATATTTGGACAGCGATTCTCTCCCATTGCTTACTCGGAGAAAAAATATTAAAGCGGGCAATTTGGGGCATTGGGATGATTTGCGTAGGCGTGATTTTTCTCGCAAAATGATAGACGTCCTTATAGCGGGTATTACAGAAAAACGGTATGCTGTTATTGTGAAGCTTTTGATTAGCATTTGACTGGCTGTAGGCCTGTGGTGATGTATTTGTGAGTACATAGATATGATCTCCATGTTGCTAAAAAGGTATCCAACTTGGGCACCTTTAGAAAAAGAATGTAGGTAAACGAGAAATCTCCGTGCATCAAAAAGCCCGTTGCCAGGAGTCGCCCTGGCAACGGGGTAAAAAATTATGCTTTGCAAGAAGCGGGAGCGTTCCAGGGTAACAGGGACCGCACAACATCCGGTTGAGCCAGCTCCATCTCTGGTGCAGAGGACAAGAGCCCCGTCAGGTAGCGATAAGGATCTTAGAGCCTGTTTAAAAACTTTTGACAAGAACGACCTCGAGGTAGATAATAAGGAAAAACAGGCAGGAGCTGAGGACCGATGCATCAATACCCAAGCGATATCAGTCGGGCGGAATACGATCAGATCCGAGAGGATTTGGAAGGTGCGAAGAAGAAGACACGGCCAGGAAAATATGATTTGTACGATGTGTTTTGTGCAGTGTTATACGTGATCCAAGGAGGAATACAATGGCGAATGCTGCCGAGCGATTACCCCAAATGGCAGAGTGTGTATTATCATTTCCGGGTATGGTCAGAAAAGGATGAAACGGGCGTCAGCATTCTGGACAACGTATTGCAAAAGCTGGTGAAACAGAAACGGAACGAAGATTCGAGGCGGGATAAAACCACCTTTGGAATTGTTGACGCACAAAGCGTACAGAATGCGGATACAGCGGAAGAAAAAGGATATGACGCGGGGAAAAAGTATCCGGAATCAAGCGCCATGTCGTAGTTGATACGATGGGGTTACCTCATGCTATAGCCGTAACGACCGCTAACGTTACAGACCGGGATGGTGCCATCCAGATGATCCTTCTTAATCTGGACAATCTTTCTCATGTGGAGAAGTTTCTGGTAGACGCAGGCTATTCCGGCGAACGTTTCGCCAATCAGGTTAAGGACATTTGCGGTGCGCAGGTTGAGGTGGTAAAGCGCAGCGAATTACACAAGTTCGTTGTTCTCCCTCGCCGTTGGGTTGTAGAGCGTCTATTTGGCTGGCTCGACAAATTCCGCAGACTTTGGAAAAATTGTGAGCGCAAACTCTTTATTTCTGCCCAGATGCTTACTTTTGCTCTCATCGCCATCCTCATTAGAAGATTTTAAACAGGCTCTCAGAAATAATGGCCTCATGAGCATCGGTGAGAGATACCGGTCTATGAGCCCATGGTTTTCGATTTGGGCAACGCCAGTGCTGATCGTCTTCTGAAGTAGCACACGTCCTGTGTATTTTTCGTTGGAGAGCAACTTGTCAATTGCTTCCCGGTTCCATATGGACTTGCCTGTTGGGGATGGGATGCCTTGCCTCTCCATACCAGAAGCGATTTTCCCCAGGCTGTCACCGGCAAGATACCTCTCAAATATCCAGCGTACAATTTGGGCCTCGTTGGAATTTATCACCAGCTGGCCATCTGAGCCACTAGTGTATCCGTAACACTTACGTCTCGCCATTTGGGAACTGCCGTCCTGAAAGCCTTGCCGCAGCTTATTTTGATGGACGCGCTCTTTTCAAATGCATTCATCGTTTTACCTCCATAAATAAAAACACCGCAGTGAAACCACTGCGGTGCAACACTTTTGGTATATTCCTTATATAAAAAGCGACAGGTCACCATCTTGGTGGCCTGTCAACTTATCATGGTGGACGCTAACGGACTTGAACCGCTGACCCCCTGCACGTCAAGCAGGTGCTCTAGCCAGCTGAGCTAAGCGTCCTTGCTTTTTATTATGCCATATATCTTCCTGTTTGTCAAGCATTTTTGCAGTTTAATATCTATAGAAATTTTAGAATATAGGGTTGACTTTTCTAGGGAAACATGGTATTATAAGCGAGGCAAGAGGTTCTATTTAGCAGGGTACAATAATTGAATAATGATTTGAAGGAAAGTATGGGGGTATAGCTCAGCTGGGAGAGCGCTTGAATGGCATTCAAGAGGTCAGCGGTTCGATCCCGCTTATCTCCACCAACAGTAACAGACTACAAGGTGCGCTTTGTAGTCTGTTATTATATTATCATCTAAAATTTGCCGGCCCGTGTGGTAAACGAGCCAATAGAATCATTCGGAACCCACCGGAAGGAGGGAATGGCTTATCACGATCACACAAGTTCTATATGTCCTCGAAGTCGCTGGCTGCCTCAGCATCTCCCAGGCCGCCCAACGGCTGTACGTCTCCCAGTCCGCACTGTCCCAGCAGATCCTCAAGCTGGAGGACGAACTGGGATATCCGCTGTTTGTCCGTACCGCGCGGGGAATGCGGATGACAGACGCCGGCGTCCGCTTCTGCCGGGAGGCCCGGCCCGCTGCGGACGCATGGCAGCAGCTTTGCCACAGCGTACTGCCCGCCGGGAAGCGGAACCGCCGGAAGCTGCGCATTGTGGTGGGCCCCAGAGTCTACTCCAACAGGCTGTTTCAGGATATCGTATCCTTCTTTGACGGCCACGGGGAGATTGACGTGGCCTTTGTCACCGAGGCGGGATGCGACTATGTGTCAGGGCTTCGAAACCGAAACATTGATCTGGCCCTGGACTGTGTGCTGTCGGAGGACCAGAAGACGGACGACCTCTACTCCTGCGCCCTGATTTGGGAGAGGCAGTGCGTGCTCATGGCCCCGGACGACCTCCGAGCGGAGCTGCCCGCCCTGTCCTTTTATGATTTGCAGGGCAGCGCCATGATCTCCGGGCTGGAGGGCTCTGCGGAGGAAAAAATGCTCCGAAATACCTGCCGGAAATTCCATATCACCTTCAGCCGGGTCTACCGTTCCGACGGGATCACCACCAACATGGACCTGGTGCGCAGCGGGACGGCCGTCGGCCTGGGTCCCCAGTCCTTTGCGTCCTACTATCAGGTATCCGCCGTGCCCCTGTCCCCGGAGACGATGACCTCTCTGGATTTTATCTGCCTCAAGAGCAGCATCCGCCGGAAGGACATCCAGCAATTCCGGGACCATCTCCTCGCCGTCTGCATGGAACGTCGGAAGGGAAGCGCTGGAACGGCGCAGCCTCCCGATCAATAAAAGGCTCTTTTCAGGGAGGAATCACTCCCCGCAGCCTCCGTGCAGCGCGCCCACAATCCGCTGGGAGAACTCGATAAACTGCCGGATGATGGGGGATGCCTCCTCCAGGGAGGGGACGGCGATGCCGATATGGCGGCTGGCCGGCGGGTCCAGGGGCAGAGCCCGAACGTTGTCATGCCGTCCCTGCAAAACCAGCTGGGAGAGGACGCTCACCCCCAGACCGTGCTCCACCATGGACAGAATGGCCGCGTCCTCCACAGCGGTGTTGCTGCGGATGTCCGGCCGGACCCCCTGTGCCTCGAACACCTCCAGAATGTCCAGGTCAAAGCCCAGGGAGGGCATCAGAAACTCCTTGCCCCCAAAGGCCGGCACCGGGAACCGGCCCACCTGCCCCAGGGGGTAGTCCGGAGGCAGGATGGCAAGCAGGGGATCGTCCCACAGGGGCACCCAGTCGTAGCGCCCCTGGTCCTGGCGGCTGGCAAAGCTGAGATCCACCTTCCCCTCCTGGAGCCAGCGGAAAATCTCCGCTACGCTGCCCATACGGATGTCCACAGACACGTCCGGACACGCCCAGCGGAACTGCTGGATAATGGTGGGCAGCCAGTGCATACAGATGCTGGAGTAGGCCGCCACCCGGATGTTCTCCCGCTTCCAGCTGTTCTGGGCCGCAATCTGGCCCTCCAGCCGCCGGTTGGCCTCCATCAGCTCCTGGACCGCCGGCAAAAGCCGCTCCCCGGCGGCCGTGGGCCGCACGCCGTACCGGTCCCGAAGAAGCAGGGGGAAGCCCACCTCCTTCTCCAGGGCGTTCATCATGTGTGTCAGCCCCGACTGGGTCAGCCCCAGCCGCTCTGCCGCCCGGGTGAAGCTGCCCAGCTCCACCGCCGTCAGCATGGCCTCCCATTTTTTTGTCTCCACGACACACAGCCTCCTTTCCCCCAAAGGTCATACCAGCAGATTTGCGTGAAGAAGAACTAATGTCAAAAACTCTTGACATTCTGCTCCGGTTATGCTATCATACGAATGTAAAAAACTTTTGACATTTTTGACATTCCGACACACGGAAAGGAGCAAACATATGCCTGTACCCGCAATACTGTTTTTAGGATGTATCCTGCTGATTTTCGCCGCTCTGGACATAATCATGGTGGTATCCCTGCTGAAGCCGGGGGATGAGCGCAGTCAGATTGTGGTCTGGAAGGCCAGCGCATATGCGCTGCTGGCGACTACCGGCGCGCAGATACTCACGGTCATTGAGCGGTTCGTAAGAGCCCAGCCTCTGATCTCCAATCCGCTGATCCAGCTGGAGGTGACGGCCATCGTGTATTTCGCCGCCCTCATGTACTACAAAAAGAAGCACGGAGGCTGATATGGAAAACATCATCCGGCAGCGGCGGAAGGAGCTGGGCCTGTCCCAGGAGGAGCTGGCCAAGCGGTGCGGCGTCTCCCGGCAGACGGTGAACGCCATTGAGAACAACAAGTATGATCCCACTCTGGCCCTGGCATTTCGCCTTGCCGGGGAATTGCAGGTCACGGTGGACCAGCTTTTCTCTCCCTGAGAGGGGGCGCGGCGGTCCCTCGGCCGCAGGGCGCTAGGAATCCAGCCGGAATGTGACCTGCCAATCCCCTTGGAGCAGCTGTCCGCCGGTGGCGAACCTGCCGGACAGAACGCAGTCCGTCAGCGCCTCCGGGGTCACGTCATAGACGGCGTCCCGATAGACGGTCCCCTCCTCCGCCTGGGTGTACAGGAAGGCGCAGGCCCTGTAGGCCGTCCCGTCCGGCGCGGTCAGGGTCAGCGCTTCCTGGTCATAGGGACTGTGCCCGTCAAAGCGGAGCTGCAAACGCAGCCGGTTCTCCAGAAATCCGGCGGCAGTGAGGGTCACGCCGGGGGCCGCCGGCAGATCAAGGGAGCCCGGCTGGAGCAGCAGCGCCGTGCCGTCCTCAAACGCGGCGGGCTTGTACCCGTCCGTCCAGCCCAGCTGGTTCACCTTTCGCCGCATCGCTGCGTGGTCACGGGGCAGATTCCCCCAATCCACGGGCAGAACGGTTTCGGTCACGGTCTGTCCCAGCATCAGCTGGGTGACGGAGAGGGTGAACTTCTCCCCCTCCAGATCCCGGCTGTCCTCAGGGCGGATGACGACAATCAGGCCGCTGGAGCCGGTTCCGGCGTCAAAGCCCAGGGGCTCGCATGTCAGGGAAACAGCGCGGCGGATGCCGCTGCGGTAGACGTCAAACAGGTCCGCCCCCTCCCGGAGCCGGTCCCCCAGCTCGTCCCGCAAGGCGATGCGGACGTGAAAGGCGCCGTCCTTCTCTGTGACAGACTGGACGGACATGACGATCCCCTGATCCGTATCGCTGAGGCGGATAGGCGTCAGGTCCTGGACGAGGGCGGCGGAGACACTGCGGAAAAAATCACCGCCCAGCGCCGCCGCGCCCCAGATCAGAAGCGCCGCCAGCGCGGCTGCCAGCAGGACGGTCCGCCGTCCAGGCCGTCTTATGCGGTCCCTCATGCCTCGTCCTCCCAGAACAGTTCGTCCAGCGTCCGGTCCAGGGCCCGGCAGATGGCCACGCACAGCCGGATGGTGGGGTTGTAGTCCCCCTGCTCCATGGCGTTGACGGTCTGGCGGGAAACCCCCACCAGATCCGCAAGGGCCTGCTGGCTCAGGCCCTTGGCCGCCCGGGCGGAGCGCAGGCGAAGATTTTTCACAGCGCGGCGTCCTCCGTTTGTCCCTTCTCCCGGCGCTGCTGCCAGAGTACGCCGCCCAGCACCGCCCCAAAGCCGCCGCCGGCAAACAGAAGCGGCAGCCACGTGGCGGTGACAGCCCCGGCGCGGAAGGCATTGGTTAAAAAGAACAGGTACATGGCAATCAGGGAGGCAAAGCCGTTGGCGTGGGGCTTGGCCCGCCAGCCGATGTACGCGTCGTGGAGAAGGCAGTCCAGGGTCCAGACCCCGTGGAACAGCGCCAGGGCGCAGAGGAACAGATCAATGACGCTGTCCGTCCAGGCCGCCAGCCCTGTCATGTCCAGGACCGTCCAGACTGCAAGAAGTCCCAGCAACGCGTACAGCGCGTGGGCGCTGGCCCGCAGCCGGGCCAGCTTCTGCCGCTCATCAAAGCGGGGCAGTCCGTTCCGCTCCTTTTTCTGCGCCTGCTGCTCCAGATAGATCCCCATGGCCAGGGGCCAGACAATGGCCGATATGGCAAAAACCAGCAGCACCAGTAGGATAGCCGCCTTTGTTCCCGCAGACATGCTGATCACTCCCTTCTGGTGGCATTATATGATATACCTGCCATTTTGTCAAGTATATTTGATAGGGTGGTCCAGCCAAAGAGGGAAAAGAGGGGCCCGGATGAGAAGAACGGATCGTCCGAAGGATAAAAATAAGAACCTGTACATAAGGGCTACCCCGCACAAGGGCAGCAACAAAGCCACCGCTGAGAGCATTGAAAAAGTGATATTTAATCAATCCTGGGGACACGCTCTTTTGGGCGCTGATCTCTCCTCTCCATCCTTCTCTTTTTATGGGGCGGGCATGGAAATTGACTTTTTTCACCTTGACGTGTTCCCCGCAAGGAGGCTATACTATATAAAACAAACGATTTACGACGACAGGAGCGAACCCAATGAATGATTATCTGACAATGCTGGTCATCACCGCCGTCACTGGCGTGGGCGGACTGGCCCTGGGCGGGGCCCTGGCCACAGCCCTCCACAGCCCCTCTGACAGGAGCATCAGCCTGCTGCTGCGGTTCACCGCCGGGGTGATCCTCAGCCTGGTGTGCTTTGACCTGATCGCTGACGCGCTGGGACAGGCCGGCATTGTGCCGGTGATCTGCTGGATCATGATCGGCTGCCTGTGCACCTATCTTCTCAACTGCTGGATTGACCGGCAGGCCCACCACAGCCACTCCCACGGCGGCCGGCAGGAGCAGGCCCTCCTGGAGGACCACGGGGGCCATGACCACCACAGCCACCATGACCGGGAGCCTCTGGTCCGGGACAACGGGGAGATGTGCGCCTGCGGCCACCACACACTCCACACGGCGGGGCTGGTGCTGGCGGCGGCGGTGGCGCTGCACAACATGCCGGTAGGCATGGCTATCGGCGCGGCCTTCGCGGGCCCCGCCCAGGAGGCGGGCCACGCGGGCGTGCTGGCGGCCATCATCATCGGCCTGCACAACGTCCCGGAGGGCATGTCCATCGCCGCGCCCCTGCTCACCGGGGGCTCCCGGCCCGCCGGGGCGGTGGGTGTGACGGCCCTCAGCGGCCTGCCCACCATCCTGGGCGCGCTGCTGGGCTACACCGCGGGCGTTATGAACCCGGTGATGCTCAGCGTGTCCCTGGGCTTCGCGGCGGGGGCCATGCTGTACGTGGTGTTCGGGGAGCTGCTGCCCGAGTCCGAGCACCTGTGGCAGAACCGGCTCAGCGGCGTGTCCACCCTGCTGGGGATGCTGCTGGGCATGGCGCTGATCTTCCTCCACGGGGGCCACTGAGCCCGGATCGCACTAGCATTTCACCAAGTTAGGAATCAGAAGATAACAGGATAAAGCTTTTGGGGCGTGCACCTGGCGTCAGCGATAAAAAATCTCCAATGGACAGTAGAGCAAACAGCATTCCTTTGTAAAGTCCACGCATTGACCTGACGAGCTATAAGCTCAAAAGAGGACAGGGTTTGGGACAGGCCCTGCCTGGAAAGAATGCCGATTTCAATCTCTGCCATATTCAACCAGGAAGCATGGATGGGAGTGTAGTGGATCTCCAACCGCTATTGAGTGAATATTCAAATTGTCCATGACCAGCACGATTTTTCACAGCGGCTGTCATGGATATCCACCAGTTTACGCAGAAAATGGGCAAAATCTACCGCGGTCCTGGTGTGTGTAAGCTTCACGCCCCCTTTGCAGGCCAGCGGTTCAAAGGCAGCAAACAGGTCGGCCACACCACAGCGGCGGTATTCATAATCCTCTCGCCCCGGACTTCCGGGTTTCGGCGGAATCCTCCGCTTCTCAATAAGCTGCCGGTTCGTCTCATCCAGGCAGACCACCGGGCGCAGAGGATCATAAGGACGCTGATATACATCCAGAACGTCCTCCATCCGCGCTGCAAACTCCGCCCCTGGTTTTGGGATGCACCACTCCTTTTTTTGCCAAGGCTTAAGTTCGTGTTTTTCAGTGTTTCCATGACCGCTGTGTCTGATGATAGTTTACCACATCGTTCCTCTTTGCGCTACTTCCATTTACTAACTTGGTAAAACACCAGATCGTTTTTCGGAAATAATAGCAACACTTGCCCAGTACAGCGAAGCCTCGGTATTCTGACACCTGCGGAGAAGCATACGCTTTATCTCGCCGCCTGATAAAACCGAAGATTCTGGCGGCCTGCACTGCGGACTGCCAGAATCTTCTGTTACCACAGCACGGCATATCTGCCGGGCTGTGTAATTCTTTATATTTCTCCCTCCGCTTGACGGGATGCGGTTCAGTTCCCTCCGCGTCCTCTTTACCGCGCTTCACTCATATTTTCTCCCCAACACGTATACCGGGAGGAACAGTCCCCCCAGGATGGCCGCCAGGCTGAGAAACAGGAGGACGAGTCCCGCGGCCATCTCCGGAAACCGCAGCCGCTCCATGCCCAGCCACAGCAGGGCGAACACCGGAACCCAGCCGGCCATGGCGGCGCAGCACCAGGTCCGGACGGCCCGCAGGATGTGGGGCCAGTTGCGGTTGTTGAAGTGTACGCCCGCCACGTTCATACGCAGGATGCCGTCGCTGTAGAAGTTGATCTTGTACTGGTCATAGAAGGAGGGCAGCTTCTCCTTGGCCAAAAAGATGAAGTAGACCCCAAAGCCCGCGCCAAACAGGGGCGGAAACCACAGCATCACCGCGCTGTCCGCGAAGATGGCGATCACATTCCGCAGAAAAAACAACTCCAGGGCAAGGGCCAGGGCCGCCAGGACATACCGCCCGCCCCACATCTGGCGGTGCTCCCGCTGCCGGGCCTGCTCCTCCTCTGTCAGGTGCAGCGCGCCGTCCACAAGAGCCTCCACATCCCTCATGGGGAGGGACTGGTCCCGGGGGAGCCGCTGGCCGCTGAGGAGCTCCGTCACCGTCACGTCCAGCTCCCCCGCCAGGGGCTGCAGCAGGGCGATATCCGGCAGGCTGAGGCCCCGCTCCCACTTGCTCACCGCCTTGTCGCTGACGTACAGCCGCTCCGCCAGCTCCCTCTGGGTCAGCGCCTTCTCCCGCCGCAGCTGGAGGAGGAACTGTCCGAATTGTTCGTTGTCAATCTCGTGCATCTGAAAGCACCTCCTTGCCGCCATGGTAGCACAGCCCCCGCGCCTCTGGCAACCGACTGGCAGTAGAGTCCTGTATTTGCAAGGCTCTCCGGCCTCACTCCACCTCCAGGTAGGGCCGGGCCAGACCGATGGTCACCCGGGTGCCCCGGCCGGGCTCGGAGTCCACGGCGATGGTGTGGCCCAGCCGGCGGCAGATCTGGCGGCACAGATAGAGACCAATGCCCGTGGCCCGCTTGTCCATGCGGCCGTTGCAGCCGGTGAAGCCCCGATCGAAGATCCGGGGCAGGTCCTCCGGCGCGATGCCCACCCCGTTGTCCTCCACCATGAGCCAGTTCCCCTCGGTCCAGACCGTGACGCGGCCCCCGGGGGTGTACTTCACCGCGTTGGAGAGCACCTGCTCCACCACCAGCTGGAGCCACTTCTCGTCCGTCAGCACCCGCAGCTCCGTCTCCCGCAGCTCCAGGGACACCTTCCCCCGGATGAAGAGGGGGGCGTACCGCCGGACCGCCTGACGGAGGATAGGGTCCAGGGGCTGCTCCCGGATGAGGTAGTCCGTGGCGCTGCCGCCCAGGCGGAGATAGCTGAGCACCAGCTCCACGTACCGCTCCACCCGGAACAGCTCCGCCTCCAGCTCCCGTCCCCGCTGGGAGGGGTCCTCCTGGAGCATGAGGCCCATGGCGGCAATGGGGGTCTTGATCTGGTGGACCCACATGGTGTAGTAGTCCGCCGCCTCCCGGGCCCGGGCGTCGGAGGCGGAGGCAATGGTCCGGCGGGTCTCGTCCAGCTCCAGCAGCAGCGCGTGGAAGGCCTCCTCCTTCATCCCCTTCGGCTCCGGCAGCTGGTCCATGGTCAGGGCGGCCCGGCCCCGCAGCGCCTCCAGGGCCCGGACCTTCCGGGACCAGCGGAGGAGGTCCGCCAGACCGAAGGCCAGCACCGCCGCCAGAGACAGCCCGCCGCCGTACCACGCCGCCTCCGCAGGCAGGTCATAGAGCCACAGCACGGCGGCGAACAGCCCCGTACACAGACCCAGCAGGACCAGAAGCCATATTTTCTCCTTCAAATATCCCCAGAAAAATCTCATAAGCGCCTCGTTTTTCCGCGTCTCCACGCCCTTGCTTTGAAAAAGGAAAGCCTTAACCGCGTCACTCGATCTGATAGCCCAGGCCCTTCCGGGTGCGGATGAACTCCGTCAGCCCCAGCCCCTCCAGCTTCCGCCGCAGCCGGGTCATATTCACGGTCAGGGTGTTCTCGTCCACAAAGCTGTCCGTCTCCCACAGCTTGCGCATGAGGGTGTCCCGGGACACGGTGCGCCCCTTCTGCTCCAGCAGCACCTGGAGGATGCGGTACTCGTTGCGGGTCAGCTCCAGCTTCTGCCCCTGGTAGGTCAGGGTGTTGTCCCCCGTGTCCAGCACCGCCCCCCGGCTCTCCAGCAGGGGCGATGCGCCGCCGAAATCGTAGGTCCGCCGCAGCAGGGCCTGGACCTTGGCGGAGAGCACCTCCAGGTCAAAGGGCTTGGGGATGAAGTCGTCCCCGCCCATGTTCATGGCCATGACAATGTTCATGTTGTCGGAGGCGGAGGAGAGGAAGATAATAGGAATGCGGCTGAGCTTGCGGATCTCCGCGCACCAGTGGTAGCCGTTGCGGTAGGGCAGGCCGATGTCCAGCAGGACCAGATGGGGCGCGAAGGCGGTAAACTCCTCTATCACACGGGTCAGGTCCCCGGCCCGCCGCGCCTCCCAGCCCCAGGAGCTGATATGCTTGGCCACCGCGCCGGCAATGGCGTCGTCGTCCTCCACCAGGAAAATCTTGTACATGGCAGCGCCTCCGTTCGTTGGGTTGTGGGGTGCAAAAGAGCATCCTCCGCCGTTCGGCCGAGGGGGAGCGGGGCGGGCCGCCTTTGCAGCCGCCGGTCTCCGCTGTGATTTCTGCGCCTCTATCATACCTCTTTCAGCGGCGGATGGCAAGGGGCTTGCGGGCGGAGGCGGGAATCTTACAGCATTGTAAGGTTCCCGCCTGTTTTGTAAGGTAAAACGATGGAACGGCGGCGGGCGATGGGGTATAATGGGACCTGCAAACAAGCCCAAGGAGGTAACAAGATATGCCAATCCTGCAAGTCAGCGACCTCAAGAAGGTCTACACCACCCGCTTCGGGGGCCAGCAGGTCCATGCCCTGGTCAATGTCAACTTCGCGGTGGAGGCCGGGGAATACGTGGCCATCATGGGCGAGTCCGGCTCCGGCAAGACCACCCTGCTCAACATCCTGGCCGCTCTGGACAAGCCCACCAGCGGGGAGGTGCTGCTGGACGGAAAGAATATAGTCACCATCCGGGAGCGGGAGCTCGCCGCCTTCCGCCGGGACCATCTGGGGTTCGTGTTCCAGGACTTCAATCTCCTGGACACCTTCTCCATCCAGGACAACATCCTCCTGCCCCTGGTGCTGGCGGGGAAGCGGTTCCAGGAGATGGAGCGGCTGCTGCTGCCCCTGGCCCGCCGCCTGGGTCTCCAGGACCTGCTGAAAAAATACCCCTACGAGGTCTCCGGCGGCCAGAAGCAGCGCACGGCGGTGGCCCGGGCCCTCATCACCGAGCCCCGCATCGTCCTGGCCGACGAGCCCACCGGGGCCCTGGACAGCAAGGCCACGGACAGCCTCCTGGGCCTCTTTGACCAGGTGAACGCCGAGGGCCAGACCATCCTCATGGTCACCCACTCCACCAAGGCCGCCAGCCACGCCAAGCGGGTCCTGTTCATCCGGGACGGCGAGGTGTTCCACCAGATCTACAAGGGCGTCAGCTCCACGGAGGAGATGTATCAGAAGATCTCCGACACCCTGACGCTCCTGGCCGCGGGAGGGAACGACAATGGGTAATTCCTCTCTTTTCCCCAAGCTGGCCTTCCAGAGCATCCGCAACAACCGGAAGTTCTACCTCCCCTATATCCTGGCCCTCATCGGGAACGTGGCGGCGGTGTATATCATGACCGCCCTGGTGAGCGATCCGGGCGTGAAGGATATCGTCCCTGGCCGGCCCAACGCGTATATGTACGTGGAGGCCTTCATGTCCATCGGCATGGTCATCGCCTTCTTGTTCTCCTTCATCTTTGTGAACTACATCAACGGCTTTCTCATGAAGCAGCGGAAAAAGGAGCTGGGATTGTACAACATCCTGGGCATGGGCAAGCGCCATATCGCCCTGGTGCTGGTGTACGAGACCCTGTACGTGGGCGCGGCGGGCATCCTGGGCGGACTGGCCGCGGGGCTGGTCCTTCACAAGCTGGTGAACCTGTGCCTGCACAAGATGCTTTTCATGCCCGCGCCCTTTGGGTTCTATATCTCCTGGTCCGGCATGGCCCTCACAGCGGGCATGTTCTCCGGGATGCTGCTGCTGGTGCTGCTGGGCAACCTGAACAAGGTCCGCCTGTCCAAGCCCATCGAGCTGCTCCACAGCGCCAGCGCCGGGGAGCGGGAGCCCAAGACCCGGTGGCTCATGACCCTTCTGGGCGTCCTCGCCCTGGGGACCGGCTACTATATCGCCATCTCCACCCGCACCGGCGTGGACGCGCTCATGCTCTACTTTGTGGCGGTGTTTCTGGTGATCGTGGGCACCTACTGCCTGTTCACGGCGGTGAGCATCTTTGTGCTCAAGGCCCTGCGGCGCAGCAAGCGGTTTTACTATCAGACCAGCCACTTCATCGGCGTGTCCGGTATGCTCCACCGCATGAAGCAGAACGCCATGGGCCTGGCCAACATCTGCATCCTGTGCACCATGGTGATGGTCATGCTCTCCGGCACCCTGTCCCTGTACCTGGGCACGGAGGATATTGTCCGTGCCCAGTATCCCGGGGACGTCAATGTGGCCGTGCGCTACTTCCCCCGGCCCACGGCGGACAGCGGGGAGGACTGGACCCTCTTTGACCCGGAGGCCATGCTGTCCCTCCAGACGGGCTTTATTGAGAGCCAGGGCCTGGCCGTCACTAATGTGGACACGTACACCCGGTTCACCTTTGGCGCAGGGCTGCTGAAAGACGGAACCTACTCCACGGACAGATTCGCCCAGGACGCCGCGGGGGCCGTCGTCTCCATCACCTGCATCACCCAGGAGCAGTACAACAAAACCGCCGGGGATTCGCTCTCCCTTGAGGAGGGGGAGATTGCCGCCTACGGCGTGGAGGGCGGCGAGATAACCATCCGCTGGGTCATCCCCGGGGAGGGACGGGAGGTGGACCGCTCCACCCTGCCCATTGTCCGGAAGCTCCGGCGCAACCCCACCCAGGACCCGCAGATCGCCCAGATGGTGACCATCGTGGTGCGGGACGAGGCGGCGGTGGCCGCGCTGTGGGAGAAGCAGGCGGCGGCCTATGTGGACGACTGGTCCACCCTGCACTGGTGCGCCGCGATTGACGTGGACGGCAGCGAGGAGGCGCTCTACCAGATGCAGAGCCGGTACATGGAGGCCATCGAGGACAGCAGCTTCTACAACGGCACGGGCAGCTGGCACGCCTGCGCCTGGAACCTGCGCTCCGACGGCGCGGCGGAGAGCCGCGCCATGGCGGGCGGATTCCTGTTCCTGGGCGTCTTCCTGGGGTTCATCTTCCTGATGGCCACGGTGCTGATTATTTACTACAAGCAAATCAGCGAGGGCTACGAGGACAAGGCGCGATTCGAGATCATGCAGAAGGTGGGCCTGAGCCGCAGCGAGGTCAAGAGGGCCATCCACAGCCAGATCCTCATGGTGTTCTTCCTGCCCATCGCCGTGGCGGCCATCCATATTGTCTTTGACTTCAACATGGTGGAGAAGCTGCTGACCCTGCTCTTCCTCAACAACACAGCCCTCACGGCCCTGTGTACCCTGGGCACGGTGCTGGTGTTCTTCCTGGTGTACGGCGTGGTGTACCTGCTGACGGCCCGGACCTACTACAAGATCGTGGAGAGGTGAGGGCATGAAAAAACGGACCGTGCTCCTCCTGGCGGCGGCCCTGCTGCTGGGGAGCTGGCTCAACCGGTTCCGGAGGGGCCGGCGGAGCGCCCGGAGGGCCTCCGTCCCGGCGCACCGGACAAATGACAGATAAAAAGGAGGGTTCAGAATGGACCGCGTGGATTTCCTGCTAGTCTTTGGAATGCTGTGCCTCATGGCCGGCACGCTGCTCCTGGGGTTCAGCCGTCCCCTGTGGTGGATGCTCCACCAGCGCCGGCCTGACGGCGGCCGGGACGCGCCCCGGTACCAGTGGGCCCTGCGGGCCCCGGGCCTGCTGCTGCTGGCCGCAGCCGCCGGCGTGATCGTCATGAGCGTGACCAACTCGTTCGTGTTTCAATAGCGCATAGCCCAGGGCCGCCGGGAGCGCTTCCGGCGGCCCTGGGCCGTCCGGCGGATGGGGTTGACATTGCTTCAGCTGGTGATATACTTAAAAATAACTACAGGAAAGAGAGGCGCTTCCCATGACGCTGGAAAACTGCAAAATCCTCAACAGGGATCAGATCAAGCTGCTGGCCGTCGTCACCATGACCCTCAACCACTTCGCCCACGTGTTCCTGACGCCGGGGACCGTCCTGTGCGAGGTCCTCCAGGATATTGGCTACTTCACGGCCATGACCATGTGCTTCTTCCTGGTGGAGGGATACCGCTATACCCGCTCCAGGAGGGATTACGCCAGGCGGCTGCTGGCGTTCGCCATCCTCTCCCAGGTCCCCTATGTGCTGGCCCTGGGGTTCTACCAGTTCAACGTGCTGTTCACCCTGCTGATCTGCTTTCTCATCCTGTGCCTCATGGACAGCGCCATGGCCCCCTGGAAGCGGAGACTGTCCATCTTCGGGCTGTTCCTCGTCTCCTGCGTCTGTGACTGGTCCTTCATGCTGCCCATGGGGGCCGTTCTGCTCAAGCGGGGGGAGGGACAGCCCCGCCGCCAGGTCCTGGCTTACGCCGCAGTGGCCGGGGTCTTCTGGCTGCTGAACATCCCGGGGTACATGGACGCCGGCGTGGGCAGCGCCCTTCTCCACAGCTTTTACGCCATACTGGGGATCGCCGCCTCTGCGGCGGCGGTGCTGGTTTTCTACAACGGCAGGCGCTCCCAGCGGCGGGGCCCCCTCAGCAAGTGGTTCTTTTACATCTATTACCCCGCCCACATCACGGCCCTGTGGCTTCTCCGCATGGCGCTCCAGCGGGCGGCGTAACCAGAACAAACCCGGCGCGGAGGCCAGAAAGCCGGGCCACCCCGCCGGGGGGTCGTTTTTTTGGGGGGGGGATTTTACCCAAGGGGGTACCGGCGCCCCCCCCCTAAGGGGGGGAGACGCCCCTGC
>ERZ779632.612-NODE-612-length-19013-cov-5.564089_pt1 | contig 19013 bp, 19 predicted proteins | sample MGYA00514194_ERZ779632 | MGnify/ENA primary metagenome ERZ779632 (study PRJEB29562, sample SAMEA4376704) | mouse gut metagenome | isolation source: Cecum | study: EMG produced TPA metagenomics assembly of the A DSS colitis mouse model was used to assess the...
ATGGAATTCGGATATTTCGGGGTCCATTTCTGTGTCACATGTTCCAATGCCTCCAACGCTTTTTCCTCATCTGCCGCATGATAGATTGTTTTTAAGTCTGCTGCAAAGGCTTTCCGGTCTTTGTCCGGAACGTATTTCAGGGTATTCCTGACCTGATGGACAATGCAGCGCTAGTATTCCGTTTTCGGAAATGCCGTACCAACCGCCTCCTTCATCCCGCTGAGGCCATCCGCACAGAGAATCAAAATATCCTTTACGCCACGGTTTTTCAGTTCATTTAATACAGACAGCCAGTACTTTGCGCTCTCATTGTCACCAACATGAATTGTCAATACTTCTTTACGGCCTCCGGCATTGATACCCAGAATGACATAAGCGGCAAGCTTGCGGATGACCCCGTTGTCCCGGACGGAATAATGGATTGCATCTATGTAGAGGATAGGATACACCTCGTCTAACGGCCGGTTCTGCCAGTCTTCGATCTGTGGCAGGATCTTGTCTGTAACATCACAAATAAATCCTTCGGATGTCTCAAAACCATAGATATTTTCAATGATCTCTGAAATCTGTCCTGTAGTCATTCCTTTCGCATACATGGAAATGATCTTCTGGTCTATATCGGAAATATCCTTCTGGCGTTTCCTGACTATCTGTGGTTCAAAGGTTGATTTCCTGTCCTGTGGCACATCCAGTTCCATGGAACCATAGCTGCTGTTTACACATTTGCGTTTGTAACCGTTTCGGTGGTCATCGCTGTCAGAGCGTTCTGATTTTTCATAGCCAAGATGTTCCTCCATTTCAACTTCCATCATTTCCTTAATGGTTCCGCCAAGCAGATCCTTCAGGGCATCCTCAATGTCCTCTGCCGTCTGGATGTCATACTCTTCCATGAGCTGGTGGATGATGTTTCGCTTTCCTTCTGTCATTTGTACTCTGTGTACCGGCTTCTTTTCTCTTGCCATAATAAAAGGCCTCCTATGTTTTTTGTTTTATCATAGAAGACCTCTCATACGCTATTTGCAGAAAAAGTTTCACATGCTCCAGATCCAACTTGAAACGGTCTCCAACCGCCCCATCAATTTATACTACTTTAAAATCAAACATATCTGCATTCACTTCCACATAAATCTTATTTTTGATCTTGTTCCACACATTGGCCAATCCGCCCACATTTTTAAACTGATCTTTTACTTTTTCACCATAATTGCCGCTATACTTTTTGACTTTGTAAACTGTGCTGTCTTTTGCAAAAATAACCAAGCGCCTGTCGCTGCACCCCTGTAGCCATTTGCCGATATATTGCCACCACATTTTATCTGTTGCGCCAATCGACATTCCATATATGCAGATTATGGTGCTGCCATCAATGATATCGCGTGCTTTTTTAATGTTTTCTCTTCCGCAATACTCGTTTATATATCTTTTTATTAAGAGTCTTTTATATTCATATTTATTTCTAAATTTTGGATTAGCAATTTGACTTTCATCGTTGACACCCAGAACCATGTTGCCGGATATTGTTCCATGGATATGCAGTACATCTTCCTCTCCCTCAGATTTCATTCTTCTAGAGCGTCTAATAATCTTTACACATTGATCCAATGCATCTGTGTAATTAAAGGTAATAAAAAAGTATTGCTTCTTGGCATCAGACAATATTCGTTTTATTGATTTTTCCGCCTCATCAGGTAATTTCTTATAAAACTCTAACAGAGATTCGGCCATCTTGTTTTCTATGTGCTTTTTCCTGTCATCGATATCCAGATTAATCCGCTTAACTTCTTCTGTCAGATAATCAACCAGGTTATTTTCTAAGTTTTGTTCGCTGGCCCAAAATTCTTCTTCTTTGATCGGCAACACAGTCTCAGTATATTTTCCTAAGCCTAATTCCAGATCTGACCAATTATCATAGTTTTCATCAATGTCTTTTGCAAGTATGTCATCTTTGTTTTTTAATATATAATACTTATAAAAATCCTGGTATCTTGTATTTAATCCGATATTTAAATCAAATCCATTCCCGATTAGAAAGGTAACTCTTTTTTGCAAATCTTTCGGCAGTAATGCTGTAGAGTCACAGGAATTCTCTGCTGCGGGCACTTTTAAATCCATATCTGTATCAGCATGGTTTATGGTATACGTTTTTGGGGTGGCGATGTAATTACGCCTCGAGCTTTTGCGTTTAGTTTTTCCATAATATACATTTACGCACTGGGCAATATCCTGGTGGATACTGAAATGCTTGTCATAGCGGATTTCTGGTATATCCGCAACTGTGTACAAAACATCTCCTGTTTCGGACATCCTCTAATACCTCGTTCTTCTTTTGTTAATAATGCTGTATTGATAAGCTTCTTTACTCTAGAGATAGTACTGTATAGATACTAAGACATATTTCGATTAATGTCAAATGTCTCTTTGAGGTAAAGTGTAAATAAATTTTTGATATAAATGTGCAGAATTTATATTTGAATTCTGTTTTTTGTATTTAATTTAATAAAGTAGCAAATACAAAAAATTTATAATTTTATATATAAATATTTTGATCTGAAATTTTTGTTTGTGTAATGAAAAAAAGGCAAAATGTCCTGTACTGTTGTAAAAAACTTTCAGTATAGAGCAAAGTAGTGTATAATAATGGAAACGTAAAGAAAGAAGAGGGAAACGGTATGGAAAGAAAAAGAATATTGGTAATCGGCGGCGCTGGATTTTTGCTTCCCGCCTGATTAAGCAGGAAAATGATGTGATGGAGCCAATTCATGTGGAGACGGATCGGATCTATAATCTTGCCTGTCCGGCAAGCCCTATCCATTATCAGTATGATCCGATTAAGACTGGGAAGACTAGTGTAATGGGGCGCTAAATACCCTTGGCCTTGTCAAGCGCGTGAAGGCAAGAGTGCTACAGGAGGGTACCAGCGAGGTGTACGGAGATCCCGAGATCCATCCCCAGACTCACGGATTCCACCTCGAAGATTGTATATAAACCGCTGCCGCAGGACGATCCGATGCAGCGCAAGTCATTATCGACTTCGTGAAGCAGGAACTGAGAGTCCAGAGTGTAGTTGAAAGACGGGATTTTGAAGAAGATCGAGTATTTCAGAAGGTTGTAGGTGGATAGAAAGACTAACTATTAAAAGTCAAGTCCTAAAATTAAAATTTTTTAATGAATTGCCGGAAGGCATTTCAGATATAGCTATACCTTGAAAACTGCATGACAAACAGAGTGTCATTATCGGTACTCTAAAAAGAGATATTTACGGAAAAATTAAGCTGTTTTCTTTCTGCCCTTTTCTTAACCAGGTATGCGTCAAAGGGTTCATCTCAATGACAGACGCACTTGGCAGCATTATAGAGCGCATATCGAAGGTATTCCGATCCGCGCTTTTCCATGTGGGAATAAGTTTCTCCAGTTCATGGAAAAGGATGCAGATAAGGCAGGAGACAATGGATTTTAGTTTTGCCCGCTTTTTAACCTTATCAAAACGATAACGAGTTAATGATTTTATTCCTTTTGGCTTTTCTTAGACTCAGATTTTTCTGTAAAGATTGGTATGTAACGGATTGGATTTTCTGGAAAATGGCATCAAAACCTTCGCGGCTATTAGGGACGGCAAAGGCATTAAATAATACTTCACCATCTGCGTTAGAGATAATGCAATCATGCTTATCCTTGGTAACATCAATTCCAACGTAGATCATACAAAAGCTCCTTTGCAAAGTATTTGATACTGTTTAGAGTCACAGTTACCCCTCCCCTCTGTGATTGTAAACTCGTTCTAAATAAACCGTCATGCGATATGTAACTGATCAACAAATATGCAAAGAGACTATGGTTGCAGCTTTTCTAAAACCATCAATGTGGTAGGAATGGAGAAACAAAGCACAGTATCTTCAACAGTATAGCATACAGTCCTTGGAGAGGGACTAAAAACACTATTACTCTATAATACGAGGGAGTGTTTGCAGTCAGACTTTTTATCCTTGTCATAGGATAACCATATACATATCAAATGTGAAAAATGTAAATAGCGTTTTGGTGTTGACGTAGTATTATTTTGCCCGCAGAGACTATTTTAATCTGGATTCCTGTTTATTATTAGGTGGAATAAATTTTCTGGGCATTATACTTATGATCTATGCCATGATTGTTCTGTTTTGGTGCCGGGTGGCGTTTTCTGTTCATGAGAGCAGTCCCGCTATGATCAGGAAGGGGATTGCAGGGATACAATTTATTGGTAAAAACAGTTTATATATTTTCCTGTATCACAGACTGGCTCTTGATTATTTTTTGTGCCCCTGTGTGATGATTGAAAATATATGGACCAAAAGGATTTTCTATTTGCTGTGTATGATGGGTATTCCGATTTTGGAAAATCAATTATATATGAAACTGAAACGAGTTGTTCTGGCAGACAAAACAGTGTGAAAAGTCTCATATAAGGTGTATAATATAAGTTATGAAAATTTATTAAGCAAAAAGGGCAAGTATATGAAGATATCATTGATCATTCCGGTATATTATAATCAGGACAACTTGCCGCCGCTTTATCAGGATATCCGCGAGAAATTATATTCGCATACGGAATATGAGTGGGAAATTGTCATGGTAAACGACGGTTCCGGTGACGACAGCTATAAAATCATGCAGGAGCTGGCGGCGGGAGATTCCTGTATTAAGAGTATCAGTCTGTCGCGTAATTTCGGCTCCCATGCGGCGATTTTGTGTGGATTGTCAAAATGTACCGGGGACTGCGCGGTGGTGAAGGCGGCTGATTTACAGGAGCCCACGGAGCTGGTTCTGGATATGGTAAAACGGTGGGAGGCCGGATACAATGTGGTTCTGGCAGTCAGAAAAGACCGGGAGGAAAGTAAGAGTCAGACATTGTTTGCGAATTTATACTATACCATGGTGCGGAAAATGATGTTGAGCGCCATGCCCAAAGGGGGCTTTGACGTTTATCTTGTTGATCGGAAGGTGATTGACGTGCTGGACGCGTTGGATGAGAAAAACAGCGCGCTGACAGGGCAGATCCTCTGGAGCGGATTTAAAACGGACAGGGTGTACTATACCAGGCTGGCAAGAGAAATCGGTAAAAGCAGATGGACTCTTAAGAAAAAAATCAGGCTGGTAATGGATACGATGTTCAGTTTTTCAACGCTTCCGATTAAGGCAGTGACCATGATTGGGGTTTGTTCTTTTGTGGGTTCTCTGATTTGGGCGGCGGTGGAGTTGATCTACAAACTGCTGGGACTGATTAATGTAAGCGGATGGACAACCCTTTTTATATTCAATTTGTTCAGCTTTGGCGTGATTATGCTTACGCTGGGAATTTTGGGAGAATATATCTGGCGGACTTTCGACGCCTCCAGAAACCGCCCGCCTTATATCATTGAGGAGGAGAGCGGGGAAGAAAGGAACAGGGAGAAGTGATTTCGTTACGGGAAATACGGGAACAGGATACGGAGCAGATGCTTGAGTGGATGCACGATCCCGACATTCAGAAAGGTTTTAGGAAAAATATGCTGAATGTGACGCTGGAGGAGACCAGACAGTTTTGCAGGAACGCAAAGCTTTCAGAGCGGATGGAGCCGGGAGGGGATATGCATCTGGCAATTGCCGACGAAAAGGATGAATATCTGGGGACCATCAGCCTCAAGGAAATCAATTCGGAATTTCGTTCGGCGGAACTGGCCATTGTCCTGCGGAAAAAGGCCCAGGGCCATGAAGTCGGCACAGAAGCAATAAAGCTGCTAATAAAAAAGGGATTTGAGGAACTGGGGCTTCATCGGATTTACCTGACGGTACTGGCTGACAATATCGCGGCGATAAAGCTCTATGAAAAATGTGGATTTGTATTTGAGGGCGAACTGCGGGATCATCTTTTCCTGAATGGAAGATATGTTTCGTGGAAGCTGTACGGAATGCTTGAAGAAGAATATGCCATAATAAATAGCTCTGATGGCAGGTAAGAAACCGCGTGTGCGGCCATTCATCGCCGCTTTGTTATAAGCGGCCTGGAAATGAGGATTTACATGGAAAAAATAATGCCAAACAGATTGGACAGGGGATTTTATCAGTATCAGGAAGAACTTGAGGCGAAGGCGCTGGAGGTGCTGCGTTCTGGCTGGTATGTTCTTGGCAGGGAGGTGGCTTCCTTTGAGGAGGAGTTTGCCGCTTATCTTGGCGCAAAGCACTGCGTAGGGCTGGCAAGCGGGCTGGATGCCCTTTGGATTGCCTTTCGGGTTCTCGGCATAGGGAAGGGTGACGAGGTCATTGTGCAGGGCAATACCTATATTGCAAGCGTAATGGGGATTACCATTAACGGCGCAACGCCTGTTTTTGTGGAGCCTGACGAGTATTTCAATATAGACGCGGCCAAAATTGAGGAGAAAATCACGGAAAAGACAAAGGCGGTTCTGGTGGTTCACCTGTACGGGCAGGCATCCAATATGACGCCGGTTGTGAAGCTGTGCAAAAAATACAATCTGCGTCTGGTGGAGGACTGTGCCCAGTCTCATGGCGCGAAATTCGATGGACAGACGACGGGAACCTTTGGAGATATCGGCTGCTTTTCCTTTTACCCGTCGAAGAATCTGGGAGCCTTTGGAGACGGAGGAGCGATTGTCACCGATGATGAGAAGCTGGCGGAGGATGTGAGAGTTTTTCGCAATTACGGGAGCGAGAAGCGCTATTATAACCGGGTAGTAGGAACCAATTCCAGACTGGATGAAATGCAGGCGGGGCTTTTACGGGTACGTCTGCGCCATATGAGCGAGCTGGAGGGGGAGAAAAGAAAAATATCCGAAAAATACTTAAAGGATCTGGATTCCCCGCATATTACGCTGCCCCGTATCAGGGAAGGAGCGACTCATATATGGCATCAGTTTGTAATCAGGAGCGGGCACAGGCAGGAGCTGATTGACTATCTGAATGAGAAGGGGATCGGAACAATCATTCATTATCCGATTCCACCCCATCTTTCGGAAGCGTATGCGTATCTTCATATTCCACAGGGCAGCCTGCCGATTACAGAGGAGTATGCGGATACGGTGCTTTCCATTCCCCTGTACAACGGAATGACGGATGAGGAGCAGGAGTATGTGATTGATGCCATTAATGGCTGGAGGTGATTGCTGTGTATAATATAAATAAAGTTAAAATGCTGGAGTTTAGCGAAAAGGGCGATGAGAGAGGACGCTTGGTGATCATAGAGGGCGGACAGGATATTCCCTTTGACATTAAAAGGGCGTTTTATATTTATGGAACCGACCAGAATGTGGTACGCGGGCAGCATGCCAACAGGCGAACGGAGTTTGTGCTGATCAATGTAGTCGGCACCAGTAAGGTGAAAGTAAAGGATGGCAGAGGCAACGAGGTGATATTCTGCCTGAACAGACCACATACAGGGGTCTATCTTCCGGCGATGGTATGGAAGGATATGTATGATTTCAGCGAGGATTCGGTACTGCTTGTGCTGGCCAGCGAGCATTATGATGCGGAGGAGTATATCAGGGATTACAGTACGTTTGCCAATGAAATCACAAAGACGCTTCCTTTTCAGTAAATGATTTTGAATGCTTATAGCTTTAGAAAGAGGCAAATATGAAAGTTTCGGATTTTGTTGTAGATTATCTGATTCAAATGGGAATAACGGATGTTTTTGGATATCCGGGTGGTATGGTTACGCATCTGATGGATTCTTTGGGTAAAAGGGAAGACAAAATCAGGACGCATATCACATATCATGAACAGGCGGCGGCGTTTGCAGCCTGCGGTTATGCACAGGCATCAGATAAGACAGGAGTTGCTTTTGCAACAAGCGGGCCGGGAGCGACCAATCTGATTACCGGTATAGGAAATGCATATTTTGATTCCATTCCCACTGTGTTTATTACAGGGCAGGTGAATACCTACGAATCGAAAGGTACATCGGCAATTCGGCAGAATGGTTTTCAGGAAACGAATATCGTTCCCATGGTAACGGAGATTACGAAGGCAGCTTTTTATGTAAAGAGCGCTGACGAAATTTGCGGGATTATATATGAGGCCTTCAGAATAGCGATGGAGGACCGAAAGGGGCCTGTGCTTGTCGACATCCCTATGAATATTTTCAGGGCAGATATAGAGGTTACGGAAGAAATAGCGGGAACTGATAAAAAAAAGGAAGAAAGGGAAGCGGCGGCCAGCCGGTTTGGCAAATGTCTGGCGGATGTTTTAAAGATATCGAAAAGACCCTGCCTGGTGTTGGGGAACGGTTTGAAGATTGACCATCAGGTGAATAATATCAGGGGCATTTTAAGAAGCTGTCCGTTACCGGTAGTTTCCAGTATGCTTGCAGTGGATGTGATTCCGGAAGGACATGGGCTGGAGGGAACCTATTATGGGTTTATAGGAGCATATGGAAATCGTACGGCTAATTTTGTTGTTGCCAAATCGGATCTTTTGATTTGTCTTGGAACGAGGCTGGATGTTCGACAGGTAGGGGGACAACGGGATCGGTTTGCTCCCAATGCGAAAATTATTCGCATTGATATAGACGAAGCGGAGCTTGCCAATCCAATCAGAGAGGATGAGGTGTCTTTTTGTCTGCCATTGAAGCTGGCGGTTCCTGTCCTGAGAAGGGCGCTGGCAGATTGTGAAGCTTATGATACATGGCTCAGTGTGTGCAAGAAGATTAAGAAGCAGATTAAATATACGGATGAAAAGGAGCCAAACAGATTTATTAATGAGATCAGCCGTCATACGCCGGATGGTTACAGTATAGTTGCGGATGTGGGACAGCATATGATATGGGTAGCGCAGTCTTTTCGAATGAAACCGGATCAAAGGGTTTACTTTTCCGGAGGAATGGGTTCTATGGGGTACGCGCTTCCGGCGGCGATAGGTATTTATTATGCGACAGGAAAGCCGGTGATCTGCTTTGCAGGAGACGGCGGGCTGCAGATGAATATACAGGAGCTGCAATTTTTAGCGCGGGAAAGAATACCGGTAAAAATTATTATCTTAAATAATGCTGCACTGGGAATGATCCGACATTTTCAGGAGATGTATTTTGAAGAAAAGTATTATTATACCGTCAAAGATCGGGGATATACGACGCCGGATTTTATCAGGATTGCAGAAGCATACGGCATTAAGGGGAAAAGGCTGCATGAGATGGAAGAGATTAGGATGATGGAATTGGCGGGAGAAGGGCCGGAGGTGTTTGAAATAGCGCTGAAAGGCGATACCTATGTTTTTCCGAAGCTGGAATTTGGAAAACCAAATCAGGATCAGGAACCGTTACTGGACAGAGAGTTATATAATTACCTTATGGAGCTGTAAACAGAATGAAAAAAACAATCAGTGTTGTAATACCGACCTATAACGAAGAAGAGAATGTAAAGCCGATGGCGGAAGCTGTGGTAACCATGTTTCGGGAAGAATTGCCGGACTATCACTATGAAATCATTTTTATAGATAATGATTCCAGAGATCAGACGCGTCCACGGCTGAAAGAAATCTGCGAGCAATATGAAAATGTTACCGCGATTCTCAACGCCAAGAATTTCGGGCCATTCAATTCGCCCTATTATGGATTGCTTCAGTCAACAGGTGATGCAGTTGTGCTGCTGTGTGCTGATTTTCAGGATCCTGTCGAGATGATCCCGAAATTTGTGCATGAGTGGGAGAACGGTTATAAAATTGTCATTGGTAAGAAAATGACAAGCCAGGAAAATAAATTCATGTATTTTCTTCGGTCACTATATTATCGTATGATCAGAAAGATGTCGGAAGTGGATCAGATTGAGCATTTTACGGGATTTGGTTTATACGATCATTCCTTTATTGAGGTGCTTCGTGATTTACATGATCCGACTCCGTTTTTGCGCGGCATTGTAGCTGAATTGGGGTGGAAGCGGAAAGAGCTTCCCTACGAACAGCAAAAGAGGCGGGCGGGTAAATCAACATACAGCTTTTATAAGTACTATGACGCCGCTATGTTAAGCTTTACCTCATATACCAAAATCGGACTGAGAATGGCCACTTTTTTTGGTTTTCTGGTTGCGGGGGTCAGTGCGCTTATATCGCTCTTTTATCTGATTGTTAAATTGCTTCATTGGAATGAATATAGCATGGGAATGGCGTCAATTGCGGTAGGACTGTTTTTTTTGGGAGCCGTACAGCTGATTTTCATTGGATTTATCGGAGAATATATTTTGAGCATGAATCAGCGCATCATGAAGAGACCGCTGGTGATAGAAGAAGGACGGTATCATTCCAAAGAGGGGTCAGAGAATGTGGAGCAGGATCGGGGAGTTTGTTAAGTTTGGAATTGTGGGGGGCATAAATACGGTTTTAAATCTGGTGATTTACTGGATATGTATATGGCTTGGCATACATTATCTGGCGGCAAATGCCACTGGATTTGTAATTACGGTAGCGATTTCCTATGTGTTAAACAATATTTTTACGTTTCGGCCGACGGATGGAAGGAAGGCGGAATGGTCATTAAGAACGCTGTTTAAAGTATACCTTTCCTATTTTTTAACTGGAATGGTACTAAACAGCCTGCTGCTCTGGTTCTGGAATGACCTGATAGGGATAAATGAGAATCTGGCGCCTCCTTTCTCATCTTTTTCTGTAGGCCCATAATTTATTTAACAAATAATTATTTGTTAAATAAATTATGGGCCTACAGAAAAAGATGAGAAAGGAGGCGTCATATGCCAGACATTAATTTACTGGACTGTACCCTGCGCGACGGCGGATACCTGAACGACTGGGAATTTGGGCATGACAATATAGTGAATATTTTTGAACGGCTTGTGAGCGCCGGCGTTGATATTATAGAAATCGGGTTTCTGAATGCATCCAGAGAGTACGATGCCAACAGAACGATTTTCCCGGACGCCCGGTCAGTGAATCTGACATATGCGGGTCTTGAGAAGGGCGCGTCCATGATCGTGGGGATGATTGATTACGGTACTTGCGGTATCGACAGAATGATTCCTGCCTCTGACAGCTTCATGGACGGCATTCGCGTGATTTTCAAAAAGGAAAAAAAGGAGAGCGCCATCGCATTTTGCAGACAGATCAAAGAGCTGGGCTATAAGGTGTTTGCTCAGGCAGTTTCCATTACAAGCTATGACGACGCGGAATTAATGGATTTGATCGGTCTTGTAAACGACCTGGAGCCTTATGCCTTTTCCCTGGTGGATACTTACGGTTTACTTCATAAAAACCAGCTGATGCATTATTTTGAGTTTGCAAACGAACATATGAGTGACACCATCAGGCTGGGGTATCATTCCCACAATAATTTTCAGCTTGCCTATGCAAACTGCATAGAGGTGATGGAAATACCGGATCTTGGCCGAAAAGTTGTGATAGACGGGACGCTGTACGGCATGGGAAAAAGCGCCGGTAACGCGCCCCTTGAGTTGCTTGCCACTTACATGAATGACAATTTTGGAAAGAGGTATCACTGCAGCCAGCTTCTGGAGGCCATAGACGTCACCATTCTGGAATTATATAAAAAGATTCCCTGGGGATATTCCTTTAAATTTTTCCTGTCAGCGTCCAAGGACTGTCATCCCAATTATGTATCCTACCTGATGGATAAGAAAAAATTATCGGTGAAGTCCATTAATGAAATTCTTGATAAGCTGGAGCGGTCTAAACGCCTTTCTTATGATCAGGCGTATGTGGAGCGCCTTTATGTGGAGTATCAGAAGCAGGAATGCGACGATACGGCTGACAGAAAACAGCTGCGGGAGTGGCTGGAGGGCAGGGATATATTGCTGCTTGGGCCGGGGAAGCATGTTGTGGAGCAGCGGGATCGGATTGAAGCCTGGCTGGAGGAGAGAAGAGGGTACGACCCTGTCAGGATTTCGATTAATTTCATTCCCCAGGGACTTGCCACGGACGCTGTCTTTATCAGCAACGCCAAGCGTTACGTGACCTTATCGACAAAACTCTGCCAGAGTACGGATCGTTTTCTGACTTTGGCCACTTCCAATGTGACCAAGGCTTCCGGGGCGTTTGACTATGTATTTAACTACAATTCGCTGCTGGATGAGCAGGCGATGATTGTGGATAACCCCATGATTATGATGTTTCGGCTGCTGCGGGAAGCGGGTGTGCGAAGCGTATCGCTTGCCGGATTTGACGGGTATGTGAAGGCGGATGCGCCTAACTATATCAATCCCAATATGGATCACTCTTTCAGCCGGGAAAAGGCGGCGGAGATCAATCAGGATGTGAGGGACAGCATTGAAAGACTGGGGCCGCTTGGTTTTGTGCTGGAATATATTACGGATACACTGTATATTGAAGGGGTGTAGGAAAAAGAACGGCAGGTTACGGGAGGACATATAGACGATGAAGGTGGCGCAGTATATAGCACAATTTCTGGCGGATCGCGGGGTGACGGATGTATTTACCGTTACCGGCGGCGGCGCCATGCATTTAAACGACGCACTTGGGCATCATGAGGCCCTGCATTGTACTTACAATCACCATGAGCAGGCCTGCGCCATAGCGGCTGAAGGGTATGCAAGACTGACGGGAAGGGTGGCGGCGGTCTGCGTGACTTCCGGGCCCGGCGGGACAAATGCGATTACGGGGGTTTTGGGCGGATGGCAGGATTCCATTTCCATGTTTGTCATATCCGGACAGGTGAAAAGAGAGACGACCACCTGGTCCACAACGGTGCCTCTCAGACAGCTGGGAGATCAGGAGTTTCAGATTACGGACTGTGTCAGAGGCATGACCAAGTATGCGCACATGGTTACGGATGCCAGGGAAATTCGTTATCATCTGGAAAAGGCGTGGTATTTGTGCAATCATGGCCGAAAGGGCCCGGTTTGGCTGGATATTCCGCTGGATGTGCAGGCGGAAGAGACGGCGTGGCAGGAGCTGGACGGCTTTAAGCCAGAGCAGGAAACCGCGGAGGGCATGAAGGGCCCGGAAAATCTGGCCTTATATGAAAATCCCGTTTATGATACGAACCTTACGGAACAGATTCTGGATAAAATAAGGACGGCGAAACGGCCTGTCATTCTGGCGGGTACGGGCGTGCGCCTGTCGGGGGCCTATGAGGAATTTTTGAAAGCTGTCGAAGCGCTGCGGATTCCGGTGGTGACGGCATGGAATGCCCATGACCTGCTGTGGGACGAGCACCCCCTATACTGCGGCCGGCCGGGAAGCGTAGGCACAAGGGGCGGCAATTTTATTGTGCAAAACAGCGATGTGCTGCTGGTTTTCGGATGCCGGATGAATATTCGGCAGATCAGCTATAACTATAAAGAATTTGCGAAAAACGCTTATAAGATCGTTGTGGACATAGACGAAGCGGAGCTGCATAAGCCTACGGTGGACATAGACATGAAGGTACATGCGGATGTGGCGGACGTGTTTCGGGATATGATAAAAAGCACCCGGACAGCGGGAAACCACGAGGAGTGGCTTTCGTGGTGTAAGAATATTCATGCAAAATACCCGGCTGCGCTGCCGGCCTATTATCAGAAGAAGACGCCGGTGAACCCCTATGTCTTCATTCATGAATTTTCGGAAGCGCTGTCTGAGGGCGAGCGGGTGATCTGTGGAAACGGAAGCGCGTGCGTTATCACGTTTCAGGCAATGCAGATTAAGAAGGGACAGAGGCTGTTTACCAATTCCGGCTGCGCCGCCATGGGCTACGGATTCCCGGCGGCAGTGGGCTGTGCGGTTGCCGAGAAGGGAAAACGTGTGATTTGTCTGGACGGGGACGGCAGCTTCCAGATGAATATGCAGGAACTGCAGACAGTGTGTTATAATAAATTGAACGTTAAAATATTTATCCTGAATAATAACGGTTACCATTCCATCAGGCAGACCCAGACGAATTTGTTTGAACCGCCGCTTGTGGGCGTCTGCGACGGAAACGGCCTCAGTTTTCCCAGCATGGAAAAGCTGGCATATGCCTATGGCATTCCTTATGTAAAAATTGACGAGACGGAAAATGTCAGGGAAAAGGTGCGTACGGTAATAGATACGGAAGGGCCCGTTTTGTGCGAGGCAGTTCTTGATCCGGAGCAGAATTTTGAGCCGAAGCTGTCATCCAGAAAGCTCCCGGACGGAACGATTGTCTCGCCGGAAATCGACGATATGTATCCGTTCCTTCCGAGAGAAGAGTATCAAAAGAACAAGCTGACACAGACGTAATATCATGATAAGGAGCGTTTCGATATGAAAGTGGTAATTTTAGCAGGCGGACAGAGAAGTACAATCAGCAATGAGCAGGAGGGCATACCCAAGCCCATGGCGGAGATTGGAGGCAAGCCGCTCCTGTGGCATATCATGAAGGTGTTTTCTTCCTATGGTCTGAACGAGTTTATTATCTGCGGTGGCTATAAGGTGAATATGATCAAGGAATATTTCATGGATTATTATATTTACCAGTCGGATATTACGGTGGATTTGCAGTCCAACACGGTGGAAATTCACAAGAACCGCACGGAGGACTGGAAAGTCACGGTGGTGGATACCGGGCTGTACTCGGCTACCGGACAGCGTGTGGCGGCGGTTCAGGAATATATCGACGGGGATGAATTCATTGTCACATACGGCGACTGCTTGTTTGATATTGATGTTGAAAAGATGATTGCATATCACATGGAGCGGAACAGAAGCGCCACCATGGCGGTGGCAAGACCTACGGGACGAAACGAGGCGCTTGACATTGATCAGGACGGACAGATCGTAAAAATACAGCAGAATGCGGCCACGAACGAGGCGTGGACCAATGCGGGCCTGTACGTTTTAAACAGGAAAGTGTTCAGTGTGTTACAGGGAAATTACAATCTGGAGGAGCTTCTGACCAACCATCTTGCAGAAAAAGGGGAACTCATTACCTATAAACACAACGGTTTTTGGACGCCGGTGGAGACTTACCGCGATATGGTAAACATGGAGAACCTCTGGAACGCGGATATTGCACCATGGGCGAGATAGCAATGTCAACCAATAAAGTCATGCCGGAAGGAAAAGAGTATGAAGGTTGTTATTTTAGCGGGCGGAAAAGGCAGTCGTATCAGTGAGGAATCTGTGCTGAAACCGAAGCCCATGATCGAGATCGGGGACAGACCGATTCTCTGGCATATTATGAAGGGGTATTCTGCACAGGGATACCATGATTTTATCATATGCTGCGGCTATAAGGGCCATATGATAAAGGAGTATTTTGTGCATTATTATATGTATCAGGCGGATACCACATTTCATTTGCAGGACAGACACAGGGATTATTACCGTTCCACGGCGGAGCCCTGGCGGGTTACGCTGGTGAATACCGGGCTGGAGACCCTGACGGCCGGCAGGATACTGCAAATCCGTGATTATATCGGCGAGGACGATACTTTTATGCTGACCTATGGGGACGGCGTTGCCGATGTGGATATTTCGGCGCTTCTTGCGTTCCATAAGAAGCACGGCAAGATTGCTACAATCACGACTACGCAGCCGGCAGGAAGGTTCGGCGCGATTAAAATCGACGAAGACGGGACTATTGAGAGTTTTAAGGAAAAGGCCAGAAAAGACCAGTCTTGGGTCAACGCAGGATTTATGGCGCTGAACAGAGAAGTATTCGACTATCTGGGAGACGGATCCGAAATGCTGGAGAGAACGCCGTTTGAGAAACTGGCGGCGGATCAGCAGATGGCGGCGTACAGGCATCCGGGGTTCTGGTCTCCGATGGATACAGTGCACGACAGGGTGTATCTGGAGGAGCTGTGGAGCAGTGGGGAGGCGCCGTGGAAGATATGGTGAAAGAAGTGGAATTGAAAGAAGGAATCAAAGATTTTATTCCGGCTGATGTGAATATTTCACAGCGGTCTATAAATGTGTATCATCTTATGGAGCGGCTGGAAAATCATGAAGTTAATATAGAGCCGGATTTTCAGAGACATGGGGTATGGACAAAGTAACAACAGAGCAGATTAATAGAGTCACTCATGATAAAAATTCCGATTCCGACATTTTATTTTAACGCCGTTGGCGAAGGGGAATGGGTTGTGATAGACGGCCTGCAGAGAATGACGGCGTTTCATAATTTTCTGGTAGGAAAGAAAAATGAAGAGGGTGTTCGGATTAAGGAAAGGTTTTGCGGTTTGGAGTATATGGCGGATTTTAACGGTAAAACCTTTGATGATCTGCCCAGACAGTATATCCGGAGAATTAAGGAGACTCCGATTGTAGCGTATTTTGTGGAGAAGGGGACGCCGGAAGGTATTGTCTATAATATTTTTGAAAGAATAAACACGGGCGGTGTGAAACTGGAAAAACAGGAGATTCGCCATGCCATGTATAATGGAAAGGCAACGGCGCTTCTTGAGCGGCTTGCGGAGAGCGCTTTGTTTATACAGGCGACCCAGCATGCCATTTCGACGGAACGAATGGAAGACAGGGAGTATGTCAATCGTTTTATTGCGTTTGCGGAACTGGATTACAGGAATGAATATGAAGGCAATGTGGATGATTTTCTGCGAAAAGCTTTAAAAACGGTAAACCAGTACGATGACAGAGACATTGCACGCATAGAACAGAATTTTTACCGGGCGATGAAGGGATGCAGGGATATCTTTGGCAAGTACGCATTCAGAAAGTACAATAATGATACAATGAGGAGGGGCCCCATCAATAAAGCGCTGTTTGAATCGTGGGGCGTGGTGCTTTCGGAGCTTTCACAGGATAAAATTGATATATTGGTGAAAAAACGGGAAGAACTTTTAAGAAAGCAGGGAATTAAGATGCAGGATAATGATTTTTCCATGGCCTTGAAAGGCGGAAGCCCGTCTGCATTGAAGAAACGGATCGAAATTGTCAGGAGAATCGTTGAGGAGGTTCTATGATTTCAGGTTTGGAGTTAAAAAATTTTAAATGTTTTGAGAATATGCAGATTGATTTAAAAAATGTGAATGTATTTGCCGGAGTGAACGGGGTTGGCAAATCGACGGTGATTCAGGCGTTATTGCTGATGCGGCAGTCATTCTGCGCTGATAGGGAGAGCCGCAGATTATATTTGAATGGAAAATATGCTGAAATGGGAAATTCACAGGATGTTGTCTATGATAAAGCGCAGGACGACTTTGTGGAGATAAATTTAACTACATCTCACGATAGAAAACATACACATGTTTTTGCCTATGAGCAGGATACGGACTATTTACAATCAGTAAAGAGCGCGCCGGATGAACGGGAAGATGAGTGGAAAAATAATTCTTTATATGGTGATAACTTTGTCTATTTGTCGGCATACCGAATTAAACCCCAAGAACACTATGGCATAATCAGCGAAAAGGATTTAAAAATAAGAAGCTTTGGGAATAACGGCGAGTTTGCATTGCAGTATCTGGGGATGTATGGAGATGAGGATGTAAAAAACCCATGTGTCGTTGAGGAGGATGCGAAAGGGAAATCGCTGATCAATCAGGTCAGGATATGGCTGGACAGGGTGTCGCCGGGGGTGTCTCCGCAGATTAAAGTGATGATGGACAGCAGGGTTTCCGAATTGGCATTTGATTTTGTGGAAGGAAAGGAAAAGACCAATTCCTATAAAAGTATTAACGTGGGATTTGGCATTACTTATATTTTGCCGGTAATTGTAGCGCTTTTATCCTCAAAACCAGGAGACCTGATTATGATAGAAAATCCGGAAGCGCATATTCATCCGGCGGGACAGAGAATGCTTGGAGAGCTGATTGCACGGGCAGGGGCAGGCGGCGCGCAGATAATGGTGGAGACGCATAGTGAGCATATCATAAACGGCGTGCGTATTTCGGTAAAAGAGGACTATATTTCCAAAGACGATGTACAGCTGGCATTTTTTTATAAAGATGCACAGCAGGAGTATCGGCACACCTATCAGTCGGTACAGATTTTTGAAGATGGTAAATTAAGCGCATGGCCCGACGGTTTTCTGGATGAATGGGAAAAGGCGCTGATTGATTTGTTGTGATTGACAGAAACTACGAAAGAAGAAAAGCAAATGCGGATTGCGATTAATGATATTTCTTTTTTAAAGGGATTTGAAAGGATAGATGAGGCCAGAAAGGCGCTTGGGCAGTTTGGAGATGTTGCTTTGCAGCTGATGGACGCACGGGTGAGTAATGTAGATGCCCCTGTAGATATTGTGAATAGTAATAAAGTTCATAAAGCTTTGGAATTAGCGCCGCAGTATTCTTTGATTGAGGCATTGAATGACTTGAAATCCGCAATTGGGGAGCAATATTTGCGGGTTTTACAGATTCTTACTATGCGTGGAGAAGAAGAGGACGAAAATGCAGGAGTGTTTTGTCTGTTCGGGTATCAATCTAAACATTGTGCCAGACACAAGGAGGATTTTCTTTTAAGCATTGTGTCGGATGAAAAATTTGCGAAGAAGAAGGTAGAGGGCACACTAAATGACAGAGAAGCTTGCAGCATCAGAAATATAGCGGATGTGGAACACATATTCTCCTATTGGGAAGAGCTTGGATTTCGTTTATATGAAAACAATCCTAAGCACGGTAAGCGGAAATATATTCGGGCAGGAGGCGAAAAAGTAAGTATAGCGCCGGAAAGTGATGAATTGGGACAGAAGCTTTTAAATAAGGCAATAAACTATAAAGGAAAACTATTTTCGGTTGATACAGAAAGGAATAATCGGATTTTTGAATTTCGTTATTCTTATGCAAATAAATATCATGGATTTTTGAATGAGGATTTGGCGGAGGAGGACAAGAATCGGAGTATTGAGGCGGCGAGATAGTCGAAAGGCAGTGAGCGTAAGCGAAGGATATTGTTGATGCACGCTAAAACGTATAAAATGGAATGCGGCTATCTTATTAGAGTTTGAAAAGACTGGAAATTTAAAAAGTTTAAATCTGATTTATATAAAAGTGGCAGAATGGAATTGAATTACAAAAGTAGAAGCAATATAATGATGATAAAGCAGATAAACGAAGGATAATTCCTGATTATCGGGCAGATGTTTCAAATGATTCGGGATT
>ERZ779632.613-NODE-613-length-18933-cov-17.439665_pt1 | contig 18933 bp, 17 predicted proteins | sample MGYA00514194_ERZ779632 | MGnify/ENA primary metagenome ERZ779632 (study PRJEB29562, sample SAMEA4376704) | mouse gut metagenome | isolation source: Cecum | study: EMG produced TPA metagenomics assembly of the A DSS colitis mouse model was used to assess the...
TCGTGGACGGCGCCACCGAGTTCCAGGTGCTCAGCAAGGTGTACATCCCCATGAGCAAGTCCACCATCGCCACCGTGGCCCTGTTCTTCGCCATCTCCCGCTGGAACGGATACTTCTGGGCCCGGCAGATGATCTCCAACTCCAACGAGCACCCGCTCCAGGTGTTCATCCGCCTCCGGCTGGAGCAGTATACCGACCCGGAGGCCATGGCGGGCTGGAACGAGGCCTTTGCCGCCGATTCGGTGATCTACGCCCTCATCGTGTGCTCCATCGTCCCCATTCTCATCATCTACCCCTTTATCCAGAAGTATTTTGCAAAGGGCGTCAACGTGGGCGGCGTGAAGGAGTAACGCCCGCTGGGAACGATATTTACGTGTGTGCTTCCCCGGCTGTGCCGGAAAGTGAAAATCAAACAGACATTAAGGAGGATATCATGAAAAAGTATAAGTCCCTGATCGCGGTGCTCCTTGCCATCGTGATGACCGCCGCCCTTCTGTCCGGCTGCGGCCCCAGCGTCCAGGTCCAGCAGTCCGATCCCCCCGCCCAGTCCAGCGCCCCCGCCGGGACCGAGCCCAGCCAGGCCCCCGAGCCCCAGGGCCTGACCTACGCCCCCGGCACCAAGCTGCGCATGGCCACCGGCTATAACAGCGCCAAGACCGGGCTGTTCTTCGACGCGGAGACCGCCGGCGACGGCATCCAGCTGGCCGACGGCAACACCTACCACACCGGCGAGCTCAAGCCCACCTGGGTGGAGGTGCAGAACCAGCTGAACGTGGTCTTTGAGAACCAGTACCAGGGCAACAGCGCCTCCAAGGAGTTCGACTTCTGGAAGGAGCGGCTCAACGAGGTGGACATGGTCAGCGGCACCGCCACCAAGCTCACCGAGAACGGCGAGGCCGGCAATATGGTCAACATCGCCGAGTACCTGGACCTGATGCCCAACTTCAAAGCCTACCTGGAGACCAACCCCATCGTGCGCATGTCCATCACCGGCAACACCGACACCGGCGCCATCTACTTCAGCCCCTACTTTGACGGCGTGGACGACATCGAGCGTATGCCCCTGATGCGCACCGACTGGGTGGAGAAGCTGCTCAACGGCGAGGGCGAGTTTGCCGCCGGCGCCAGCAACAAGACCGCCGCCCCCTCCTACCAGCCCTATATGCCCACCTCCGGCAAGGTGGAGATCGACGTGGTCAAGGCCGACGGCTCCGGCGTGGAGAAGGTCACCAAGGACTACGACGCGGGCGGGAACATCATTGAGAAGATGAACGCCGCCGGCTCCATGGACGGCGTGGCCGCCGTCAACATGCTGCGCACCTACATCGACGAGGCGTATAACGGCTACTACGGGACCGACCGCGCCGACCTGTTCGTGGGCCAGAACGCCGCCTGGGACGCCGACGAGCTGGTGGCCCTGCTGCGCTGCGTGGTGGCCAACCCCCAGACCCTCAACGGCGCCGACGCCGTCCAGGGCCTGTTCTCCCGCGAGGACAACAACAACCAGCGCCGGGTTGATATGTTCCGCTTTGCCGGCACCCTGTTCGGCGTGCGCGGCCTGGAGTCCCGCCAGGACTACCTGTACGTGGGCAATGACAACAAGCTCCACGACGCCCGCCAGGAGAAAGAGACCTACGAGGCCCTGGAGCGGATGCACGCCATGGCGGCGGAGGGCCTGCTCTCCAAGGCCTTCATCGACGGCTCTGAGGAGAGCTCCGGCACCTATCTGGAGAACGACCTGGGCTTCATGCACTACGACTACAACCAGACCCAGACCCTGATGAACGCCACCAAGCTGAACAAGGACGGCGATGAGGGCGAGAAGTACATGGCCGTCATGGTTCCCGTGGCCCGCTGGGACGACGGCACCGGCGAGCAGTTCATGCGCTTCACCGAGTCCTGGCGTTCCGTCAAGACCGACGGCTGGGGCATCTCCAAGGCCGGCGTGGGCGACAGCGCCGACAAGCTCAACGCCTGCCTGGCCCTGATCGACTTCGCCTACTCCGAGGAGGGCCAGATCCTCATGAGCTACGGCCCCGAGGCGTGGCGCTCCAGCGAGACCTTCCTGTTTAACGGCAAGACAATGCCCAAGATCTCCGAGGCCTGCGAGAAGGAGCTGTGGGATCTGGCAGGCGGCAACTACACCAACTATGCCCGGTGGTACCTGGGCTCCACCCTGTCCTTCCTGAAGAGCCAGGCCTTTGAGTACCAGTGCACCCACGAGGTCGGCAAGGAGGGCGCGGGCTACATCTCCACCGCCATCGGCCTGGGCACCATCAAGCACCCCGAGCTGGCCCTGGCCTCCAACCCCTGGTACACCAGCGTTCCCACCGTCCTGCCCACCACCAAGGTGGAGAACGACACCATCAACGGCTACACCGAGCTCACCGACCGCTTCAACCAGCAGAAGGACGGCGGCAATATGCTGCTGGAGCTCATCGTCAACGGCTACACCGACGCCGCCATGCAGGACGCCGCCGGCACCGCCGACAACGTGGCCGGCAGCTGGTCCGGCAAGCAGTACCTGGCCATCAAGCAGAGCGCCTGGGAGAAGGACATCGCCTACTACGAGACCCTGAAGTGACCGGGCTCCCGCGACACAGTCTGCGGCCAGCCAAACTATCCTGAGCTTTCCACCGGCCGGGGGGCGCGCGCCCCCCGGCCGGGAAGAAGCGATTTCCCTGGGAGGAGGTCGTCATGTATAAAAAGCAAATGACCGCGCAGAAGATCCTCTGTCTGGCGGCTGTCATCACAAGCGCGATCTTTTTCCTCTATGCGCTGGGCATTATGACCGATTTGTATGACAGCCTCTACGACACCATGCGCAATCCCAGCAATCCCTTCCAGACCGATGTGTCCGGCTCCATCGTCTACTATAACATGCAGGAATTCAACCGCATGTTCCTGATGTACAGCATCGGGCAGATCCTGCTGGGGGTGCTGCTGTTCGTCACCAACACCCACAGCCGCCGCCGGTACTATATCGGCAATTACGCGGCCACAGGCCTGTTTGTGGCGGCGGGGGTGTATAACGCCGTGTTCGCCCATACCTACATTGAAATTTTCAAGGCCCAGTTCCTCCAGGTGGACTTTGCCGCCCTCAAGGAGCACGCCGAGATGTGGGGCACACTGTATACCGAGTCCACCTTCTGGTTCGACCTGCACTATGCTGTGTTCGGCCTGCTGCTGGCGGTGTGCGCGCTGCTGGTGGCCAACGCGGTATGGAAGGTGCGGCTGATGAAGGAGGAGGCCAGGCTGGTGGAAGAGGGAAGGAGGAGCGCCGGATGACAGCTGAAGAACGCACCATCCAACGGGACCGTATGCGGTTCATCAAGAATTCGCTCTCGTCCAACCTGGCCATTCTGGGCATCTTGTTCGATGTGTTTTACTTTGTCAGCATCTATAAATCGGATGTGAACACCTACTATTACAACATCCTCATCGGCGCCTCCATCGTGTACAATCTGGTGTTCATGCTGGCGGTGTTCCTGTCCTCGGAAGGTGTGAAGAATTACAAAAGGAACTACTCCTACCTGCTGGCGGCCATCGGGGCGCTCCAGATTGTGCGCATCTTCATCATCCCCGTTCGGGCCCACGCCGCCGCCACCCTGGTGAACGGCGAGAACGTGGTGGTCATGCAGGACGGACAGTTCATCCGGGTACTGGTTTATCTCATCGCCTCCGCGGCCTGCCTTTTGGCGGCGGCGGTGGTGAATTTCATCCGCTGCGGCGAGCTGGAGGCGCACCTGAAGTCCCTGGGGACCCAGGGTGTATAAGGAGGCAGGGACATGGCGACACTGAATTTGCAGCATATCGACAAGATATACGACAATCATGTGCAGGCGGTCTTTGACTTCAATCTGGACGTGAAGGACGGAGAGCTCATTGTGCTGGTGGGCCCCTCCGGCTGCGGCAAGTCCACCACCCTGCGCATGGTGGCCGGGCTGGAGGACATTTCCGCTGGCAAGCTGCTGCTGGACGGGAAGGATATCACCGCCACCCCCGCCAAGGACCGGGACATGGCCATGGTATTCCAGAGCTACGCCCTGTACGGCCATATGACCATCTATGAGAATATGGCGTTCTCCCTCACCCTGCGCAAGGAGAACCCCAACGTCATCCACAAAAAGGTCATGGCGGCGGCGGACATACTGGGCCTGACCAGCCAGCTCAACAAAAAGCCCGCCCAGCTGTCCGGCGGCCAGCGCCAGCGGGTGGCCATGGGCCGCTCCATTGTGCGCAACCCCAAGGTATTCCTCTTTGACGAGCCGCTGTCCAACCTGGACGCCAAGCTGCGCGGCGCCACCCGGCGGGAAATCCTGCTGCTCCACAAACGGCTGAGGGCCACCATGCTCTATGTCACCCACGACCAGACCGAGGCGCTGACCCTGGCGGACCGCATCGTGTGTATGTCCATGGGCCATGTCCAGCAGGTGGGCACCCCCCTGGAGCTGTACGACAGCCCGGCCAACGTGTTTGTGGCCAGCTTCATCGGCCTGCCCCCCATGAACTTCTACGACGTGCGGGTGGGCGGCGATAAGCTCACCGGCGCAGGCTTCCAGGTGTCCCTCACCCCGGAGGAGCAGCACACCCTGCGGGCCTACCAGAACAAGGAGATCACCCTGGGCGTCCGCCCGGAGAATATCGTGGAGGGGGCGGACGTGCCCGTCACGGTATCTTCCAACGAGAACCTGGGCATGAATACCCTGGTCCACGGCCATATCGGCGGCTTGAAAACCGCCGGGGCCAAGATTTCCGCCAAGCTCAAGGGCTGGCGGGACTACAAGGTGGGGGACACCGCGTCCTTTACCTTCGAGCGCAAGCATTTCTTCGACAAGGAGACCACCAACGCCATCAGGGGAGGTGAATGAGAGTGGAAAACAGGAATAACAAGGGCATGGCGGAGCTGGAGCTCCAGCACCGCCGCACCGTTATGGGCTGGCTGAAAGAGCGCTGGCGCAAATTCCTGGTGGCCATCAAGCGCCGCCCCCAGATGATCCCCCTGGCGGTGCTGGTGGCAGCGTTTGTGTTCTACTCCCTGAACCTGATGCACATTTCGGACACCACCGCCCGCATCCAGGGCCCGGGCATGGGGCTGGCGGGCTTTGCCACCATGCTGTTCTCCATGCTGTCCTTCATGTGCTTCCTCAACGCCTTCCCCTACCGCAAGAAGCCCAATATCCCCATGATGGTCCTCATGTTCGCCATGCTGGGCATCGTCATCTTTGCCGACGCCTACTATATCAGCACCATCTGGGCCGCCATCAGCCGCCCGGAGAACCCCATTGTGGTGACGGAGAATACCATTTATATCGCGTACGCCGAGTATTACCTGCGCATACACATCGGCATCCTTGCCGCCGCCATCGTGCTGACCGCGCTGCTGCCGGTGTATTCCAAGTGGCTGCGGAAAATCAAGACGTCCATCGACGTGGGGGACAACGGCGACCTGGAGGCCATCGACATCTCCGGCGAGGCGTGACGCCCCGCCCCGGACAAACAGGATTTGGGAGGCCCGGCGGCTGGGCCTCCCAAATTACCGAACAGAGGAGAGGCCATGGGCAAAAAGCGTAAAAACCGAATGCAAAAGCCGGAAATAGAGGGTCAGTCTGAATACTACAGGCTGAAAACCCAGGCGGTGGACGACCTGGTGAACGCCAGCGAGGAGAACTCGCCCCCGGTATCGGAGGCGGAGCTGCGCGCCTACCGCTCCGGGCCCAGGATGAAGGTGGCGGACTGGGTGAAGATGCTGTTCATCAAGTTCTGGTTCGCCGGGGCGGTGTGTTTTTTCTTCATCTGGGGGCTGGGCGGGTTTTTGACCAATGAGCTGGACCTGCTGGCGGTCACCGGCATGGCCCTGGGCGTCGTCACCGACCTGATGACCAACCCCGTCCTGCGCTTTTTTGAAAAGACGAAGGGGGAGAACGCCCGCTGGATGATGGTGACCCGCAAGACCTATTCCGGGCTTTTTCTCAACATCCTGTACGGCTATGTGGTTTTGTTCCTGGTCTATACCCTGTACAATGCCGTCAACCTGGCCGCCGTCCGCATCACCGGGGTGGCGGACCGGGTGGTCCTGGGGGTGGAGCCGGTGTTCTTCGGGCTGTTCTGCCTGGGGTTCGACCTGCTCCTCATCCAGATGAAGCACGCTGTCGTCCGCATCGTCCGCGACGCGGCCCAAAAACCGGCCCAGTGAGGTTTATACCATGATAAAAATTCTATATTGCGGCGGCAGCTCCGTGTGCTTTGAGCTGGACGGGGGCGCGCCGTACTATGCCAAGGAAAGCTACCGCGTTCTGGTGGACGGGGAGGAGCGGCTCTCCGCGCAGAATACCAACGTCTTTTCCCTGTTCGGGCTGCGGCCTGGGACAGGATACGCTGTGGCCGTCCGCTTCGAAGGCGGCGGGGAGGAAAACGTCCGGTTTACCACCAGGACAGAGGCCTGCTGTGTGGATGTGCGGCAGTTTGGCGCGGCGGGGGACGGCGTCCACGAGGACACCGCCGCCATCCAGGCCGCCATCAGCTTTCTGCCCGAGGGGGGCCGGCTGTGGTTCCCGGCGGGGACCTATCTCACCCTGCCCCTGTGCCTGAAAAGCCACATCACCCTGGATCTGGACGAGGGGGCTGCTCTGCTGGGCTCCGCCGACCGGGGGCGCTACCCCGTTATCCCCAGCGTGAGCACGGACCCGGTGACCGGGGAGGAGACCCTCCAGGCGGGCTTCGAGGGCCAGGAGCTGGACTGCTACCAGTCGCTGCTCCAGGCGTCCTACGCGGAGGATATCGCCATCGTGGGCCGGGGGGCCATCGACGGAAACGGCGGGAACGGGGACTGGTGGGGGGATTTTGACAGCTTCCCCGCCAAGCGGCCCAGGGTGGTGTTTCTCAACCACACCCAGGACGTGACCATGCACGGCGTGACGGTGAAAAACGGCCCGTCCTGGCATGTCCACCCCTTCTATTCCCGGGACTTTGCCATGCTGGACTGCTTCGTCACCGCCCCCAAGGACAGCCCCAACACCGACGGCATCGACCCGGAGAGCTGCGACGGGGTGGATATCATCGGCTGCCGCTTTTCCGTGGGGGACGACTGCGTGGCGGTGAAATCCGGCAAGATCGACATGGCCCGGAAGTACAAGACCCCGGCGGACCGCCACACCATCCGCAACTGCCTGATGGAATTCGGCCATGGGGCCGTCACCCTGGGCAGCGAGCTGTCGGGGGGCATCCGCAACCTGAGCGTCACAAGCTGTTATTTCCACGCTACCGACCGGGGCCTGCGCATCAAGACCCGCCGGGGGAGGGGGAAGGACAGCGTGATCGACAACGTGCTGTTCGACAACATCCGCATGGACAAGGTCCTCACCCCCATCGTCATCAACATGTGGTACAATTGCTGCGACCCGGACCGCTACTCGGAGTATGTATGGCGCCGCGACCCCCTGCCGGTGGACGACAGGACGCCCCGCATGGGTTCCTTCGCCTTCCGCAACATGGAGTGCACGGGGGCGGAGGTGGCCGCCTGCTACATCGACGGCCTGCCGGAAAGCCCCATCGGCCGGGTGGAGCTGGAGAACATCTCCGTGGCCTTTGCCCAGGACGCCAAGCCCGGTATGCCCTCCATGCGCAACCACAATGAGGCGCGGTGCCGGCTGGGGCTGTACCTGGACAATGTGGAACGGGTTCGGGTGAAAAACGTGAGGCTGTCCGGCGTGGAGGGCAGGGGGCTGACGGCGGAGCACTGCCCGGACGTGTCCGCCCAGGACTTTGAGGAAACCTGATGGATTATAAAAAAATCGACGACTTTGTACTCCAGCTGGTGGAGCGCTCCACCCCGGAGCGCACCGCCTGGAACCTGGAGAAAATCCGGGAGGGCAAGCCCGCCTCCTGGAACTATATCGACGGCTGCATGCTCACCGCCCTGATGGAGATGGACAGCCTCACCGGCGACCCCCGGTACTTCCGGTTTGTGAAAGCCTGCGTGGACCATTTTGTGGGGGAGGACGGCTCCATCCGCACCTTTAGGCCCGAGGCCCGCAACCTGGACGACATCAACGAGGGCCGGGTGCTCTTTGCCCTGTACGGCCGTACCGGGGAAGAAAAATACCGCCGGGCGGCGGATTTCCTCCGGGCGCGGCTGGAGGAGCAGCCCCGCACCGTGGAGGGGAATTTCTGGCACAAGGCCATCTATCCCAACCAGGTGTGGCTGGACGGCATCTACATGGCCCAGCCCTTTTACGCCCTGTACGAAAAGCACTTCGGCGCCGGGGATTACTCCGATATTGTGGGCCAGATCAAGAATGTCCGGGCGCGAATGTTCTCGGAGGAAAAGGGGCTGTACTTCCACGGCTACGACGCGTCCAGAACCGCCTTTTGGGCGGACCCCGTGACGGGGCGCTCCAAGAACTTCTGGCTGCGCTCCCTGGGCTGGTTCGCGGTGGCCCTGGCCGACCTGCTGGACATCCTGCCCCAGGGGGAGGGCCGGGACAGCCTGGCCGCCATCTTTGACGAGCTGATGGGGCAGGCTAGCCGCTACGCCGACCCGGACACCGGCCTGTACTGGCAGGTGCCCGACCAGGGAGGCCGGGCGGGCAATTACCTGGAGACCAGCGGCAGCGCCATGATGGCCTACGCCATGCTCAAGGGGGCGCGGCTGGGCGCGCTGGACAAGGGATATGCCGCCAAGGGCCAGAGGACCTTTGACGGCATTGTGGAGAAGTATTTGACCTTTACCGAGGACGGGCTGGACCTGGGGGGCATCTGCCTGGTGGCGGGCCTGGGCCCGGAGGACAACCGCCGGCGGGACGGCTCTTACGAATACTACATCTCCGAGCCGGTGGTGGCCAACGACGCCAAGGGGGTGGCCCCCTTTGTGCTGGCCTATACGGAGGTCAAGCGGCTCACACCATGATTTTCACCTCGTCCGGCCCGGCAGGGGCCGGGGCGGCTTCCGGGGTGTAGCTGCGGGGGGAGACGCCGTACTTCTTTTTGAACAGCCGGGAGAAGTACAGCGGGTCGGCAAAGCCGCACATGCGGGCGGTCTCCGAGATGTTTCCCTTTCCCCAGAAGGTGGACAGGGTGCTGGCGGCGTTCTCCAGCCGCCGGTCGGTCAGGTACTGGAGGGGCGTGAGGCCGGTCTCCTTTTTGAACATCTTTTTCAGGTATTCGGTGTTGAAGGGGAGGGAGCCCAGGTAGGCGTTCAGGTCGTAGGTGCAGTCGGGATAGTGCTGGAGGATATTGTCCTCAATCTGCTGGACGGTCTCGCTGTGGCGGCGGACAGAGCGGTACTTGGTGAGATAGGCCACAATCAGCTGCCCGTAAAGGGGCAGGAGGGTATATTCCGCGGAGGTGTCCGACCAGTAATAGAAGGCGGCGGTGAACGCGTCCCGGAGAAAGCCGTTGGAATCGGCCCGGATGATAAGGGGCTCGGGATAGGTGAGGGCGGGATCGGTCAGGTTCATGTGGATGTTGGTGAACCCCTCCCGGCTGGCGTTGGAGTGGGGGACCATAGGGGGGACGACGGCCACGTCGTTGACGCCATATTCCAGCGTCCTGCCGTCAAAAATCATCTCGCCGCTGCCGCCGGTGCAGAAAATCAGCTCCCAGCTCTGATGGATGTGACGGGAGACCGTCCAGGTAAGGGCGTGCTTGCCCACATAGAGGATGTTGTTCATAACCGTCCGCTCCTTTCAAAACTTCGGGCTTTGCCCCTCCATTATACCGTGTTTCGACGGTTTTGTCCATATCTATCCTGTGGGCTGAGGGGGCCGGAATACCCGCCCCGCCCGGCGCGGGCCATAAATCCAAGTGTAAGGAGACAAAGAGTATGTCGTATTTAACCCTGAAAGACATCAATAAGATCTACCCCAACGGCTTTCATGCGGTGCACAACTTCAACTTGGAGATCGACAAGGGGGAGTTCATCGTTTTTGTCGGGCCGTCCGGCTGCGGGAAATCCACCACGCTGCGGATGATCGCCGGGCTGGAGGACATCTCCAACGGGGAGTTCCTCATCAACGGCAAGCGGGCCAACGAGCTGGGCCCCCGGGAGCGGGAGGTGGCCATGGTGTTCCAGAGCTACGCCCTCTACCCCCAGATGACGGTGTTTGACAACATCGCCTTCGGACTCACCCTCCAGGGGGTGGACGAGGAGGTCATCGAGGAGAAGGTGAAGAACACCGCCCGCATCCTGGGCCTCACCGACTACCTGGACCGGCTGCCCCGGGCGCTGTCCGGCGGCCAGCGCCAGCGGGTGGCCATCGGGCGGGCCATCATCCGCAAGGTGGGCGTGTTTTTGATGGACGAGCCGCTCAGCAACCTGGACGCCAAGCAGCGCGTGACCATGCGCTCCGAGATCGCCCAGATCCACCGGGAGACCGGGGCCACCACCATCTACGTCACCCACGACCAGACCGAGGCCATGACCCTGGCCGACCGCATCGTGGTGATGAAGGACGGCTACGTCCAGCAGACCGGCACCCCGTATGAGCTGTACCACAACCCGGTAAACGTGTTTGTGGCGGGCTTCATCGGCGAGCCGCCCATGAACTTTATCCGCGCCCGGGTAAAGGGCGGCAGAATCCCCTTCGGGCCCAATACGCTGGATGTGGCCTCCCGGCTGGGGGACAAGGCGGCGCGGTATGAGGGGAAGGAGATCGTGTTCGGCTTCCGGCCCGAGTCCATCGAGCTGGGCGCCCGGGAGGACGCCTATCAGGTGGACGCCCAGGTGGAGCTCACCGAGATGCTGGGGGACAACGCCAACGTCTATATCACCGCCGGGGAGGACAAGGCCATCCTGAAGGTGGACCCCCACGATACCCCGGACATCGACGCCGCCATCCGTTTCTCCATTCCCTATGAGCATGTGTACCTCTTTGATGGGGAGACGGAGGAGGTCATTGAAAAGGCTCTGGAAAAGAGCCGCTGAGAAAGGAGCGCAACACAATGGATATTCGCTATTCCTCAAATCCCCGGGACGTCAAACGCTACACCACCCAGGAGCTCCGGGACGAGTTTTTGATCCAAAACCTCTATGTGCCGGATACCGTCCAGGCCACCTACTCCCACGTGGACCGCATGGTGGTGATGGGTGTCATGCCGGTGAAGGAGACGGTGCCCATCGACAAGGGCATCGACGTGTGGGCCAACTTCGGCACCCGCTATTTCCTGGAGCGCCGGGAGGCCGGCATATTCAACCTGGGGGGCAAGGGGTTTATCGAGGTGGACGGGACCCGGTACGATCTGGGCTATGAGGACTGCCTGTATATCGCCATGGGGGCGGAGAAGGTGTCCTTCGGCAGCGTGGACGGGGCCGACCCCGCCAGGTTCTACCTGGCCTCCACCCCCGCCCATAAGGCGTGCAGAACCACCCTGCTCACCATGGAAAAGGCCAACCACCGCCCCTGCGGCGAGGCGGCGCAGTCCAACCAGCGGGTTATCAACCAGTTCATCCACCCCGACGTGCTGGAGACCTGCCAGCTGCTCATGGGGCTGACCCAGCTGTCCCCCGGCTCCGTGTGGAACACCATGCCCGCCCACACCCACGAGCGGCGCATGGAGGTCTACACCTACTTCGAGATTCCCGAGGACCAGGTGGTGTTCCATATGATGGGCCAGCCGGAGGAGACCCGGCATTTGGTCATGAAGAACTTCGACGCGGTGATCTCGCCCTCCTGGTCCATCCACAGCGGCTGCGGCACCGCCAACTACACCTTCATCTGGGCCATGGGCGGCGAAAACCAGGCGTTTGACGATATGGATAACCTGAAACCCACGGATCTGAAGTAAATTGCTGCCCGTGCCGGCGGCGCGGGCAGGCATCCAACTTTGATAATGAGAGGAGAACAGACCAATATGGATCAATTCAGACTGGACGGCAAGGTGGCGCTGGTCACCGGCGCGTCCTACGGCATCGGCTTTGCCATCGCCACCGCCCTGGCCGGGGCCGGGGCTACCATTGTGTTCAACGACATCAAGCAGGAGCTGGTGGACAAGGGGCTGGCCGCCTATGAGGAAGCGGGCATCAAGGCCCACGGCTACGTGTGCGACGTCACCGACGAGGACGCGGTGAACGCCCTGGTGGCCAAAATTGAACAGGAGGTCGGCGTGATCGACATCCTGGTGAACAACGCGGGCATCATCAAGCGCATCCCCATGGTGGAGATGTCCGCCAAGGACTTCCGCCAGGTCATCGACGTGGACCTGAACGCCCCGTTCATCGTGTCCAAGGCGGTGATCCCCTCCATGATCCGCAAGGGCGGCGGCAAGATCATCAACATCTGCTCCATGATGAGCGAGCTGGGCCGGGAGACCGTGTCCGCCTACGCCGCGGCCAAGGGCGGGCTGAAGATGCTCACCCGCAACATCGCCAGCGAGTACGGCCAGTATAACATCCAGTGCAACGGAATCGGCCCGGGCTATATCGCCACCCCCCAGACCGCGCCGCTGCGGGAGGTGCAGCCCGACGGCTCCAAGCACCCCTTCGACCAGTTCATCCTGGCCAAGACCCCGGCCAACCGCTGGGGCGAGGCGTCCGACCTGGGCGGCCCGGCGGTGTTCCTGGCCTCCCCCGCCTCCGACTTTGTCAACGGCCACATCCTGTATGTGGACGGCGGCATCCTGGCCTATATCGGCAAGCAGCCCTGATGGAGATCGTCTCCTTCCAGGCCCTGGGGGCCCAGGTGCGGGGCTGTCTCCAGGACGACTACGACACCCTGTGCGCCCACAAGGTGCGCCCCGCCCTGGTGATCTGCCCCGGCGGGGCCTACCGCTGGCGTTCCCCCCGGGAGAAGGACCCGCCCGCTTTCGAGTTTTTGTCCTTGGGCTATCAGGTGTTCATCCTGGAATACTCCTGCGCCGGGGAGGCGGGGGAGTACCGCCCCCTGCGGGAGCTGGCGGAGGCGGTGCGGCAGCTCCGGGCGCGCCATGAGGGGTGGCATATCGACCGGTCCAAAATCGCCGTGCTGGGCTTTTCCGCCGGGGGGCACCTGGCGGCCAGCCTGGGGGCGCTGTGGAACGACCCGGTCCTGGGCCTGCCGCCGGAGTCAAGGCCGGACGCGCTGGCGCTGTGCTACCCGGTGATCGCCACAAAGGGCGGGTTTGCCCACGGGGAGTCGGCGGACTGGGTGTCCGGCGGGGATGGGGCCGTCCGAGACAAGCTCCACCTCTGGGACCGGGTGACGGCGGACTTTCCGCCCACCTTCCTGTGGCACGGCGGGGAGGACGCCAGCGTCCCCCCGGAAAACAGCCTGCTGCTGGCGGTGGAGCTGAGAAAGCACGGGGTGCCCTTCGAGTACCACCTGTTCGGCAGCGGGGCCCACGGCATTTCCACCTGTACCCAGGAGGTGGAGACCCCGGACGGGGTATGCCGGGCGTGGGTGCCGCTGTGCAAAGCCTGGCTCAACCGCCGGTTTGAATACACGCCGTAAATACGCTGAAAATGGGGTGCAGGGGCTGCGCCCCATTTTTATCAGGAGGAGAGGTTTTATGCAGATCGGGATCAGACTGCACGATGTAAACGCCGGCCTTGCCCCGGCGGAGCAGACCATGGAGGCCCGGGCGGCCAAGGCCAGGGAGGAGGGCTTTTCCTGCGTCCACCTGGCCTTGTCCAAGGTGATGAAGGACGTGAGCTTTGATGACTGCGCCCTCACCGAGGGGCTGGCGATGCACACAAGGCGGGTGTTCGCCCAAAACGGGCTGGATATCGCGGTGTTGGGATGCTATCTGAACCTGGCCCACCCGGACCCGGACAGGCTGCGGGACATCCAAAGCCGGTACTTCGGCCACCTGCGGGCGGCCGCCCTGATGGGGGCGGGGGTGGTGGGCACTGAGACGGGCGCGCCCAACCCCGAATACAAGACGGACGCCAACACCCACGCCAGGGAGGCGCTGGAGACGTTTGTGCGCAACCTGGCCCCGGTGGTGGAGCGGGCGGAACGCTGGGGGGTGGCGGTGGCCATCGAGCCGGTGTGGAAGCACATCGTCTATGACACGGACCGGGCGCTGGAGGTGCTGAACGCCGTCCGAAGCCCCAACCTGCGCGTCATCCTCGACCCGGTGAACCTGCTGTACGCCGGAAACGCGGACGACAGGGAGCGGGTGGTGGGCGAGGCCATGGACAAGCTGGCCGGACACATCGCGGTCATCCACCTGAAGGACTTTGTCCGGGAGGGTGACGGGCTGCGCGCCGTGGCCGCCGGGACCGGGGAGATGGACTATACCGGGATCCTGCGGTTTATGAAGGAGCGCAAGCCCTATATCCAGGCCACCCTGGAGAACACAACCAACCACAACGCCGTCCAGGCCCGGGAGTTCCTCCAGGGGCTGTACGGCGGGCTTTGAGGGGGATTGGGATGAGGTACGAGAGCGATACTCACCGGGTGAGCGGCATTCGCCTGGCCTACATCGGGGGCGGTTCCCGGGGCTGGGCCTGGAGCCTCATGACCGATTTGGCCATGGAGCCGTCCATGGGCGGGGAGGTGGCGCTGTACGACATCGACCGGGCGGCGGCCCAGGCCAACGAGGTCATCGGGAACAAAATAGACAGCCTGCCCGCCGCCCGGGGGCGGTGGCGCTACCGGGTGGCGGAGAGCCTGGAGGAGGCCCTCACGGGGGCGGACTTCGTGGTCATCTCCATTCTGCCGGGCACCTTTGACGAGATGGAGGCAGACGTCCACCTGCCTGAGCGGCTGAACATCTGGCAGCCGGTGGGGGACACAACGGGGCCGGGGGGCATCGTCCGCGCCCTGCGCGCCCTGCCCATGTACGTCCCCATCGCCCAGGCCATCCGGGACTGCTGCCCCGGCGCGTGGGTCGTCAACTACACCAACCCCATGTCCCTGTGCGTCCAGGCGCTCTACCGCGTGTTCCCGGAGATCAAGGCCTTCGGCTGCTGCCACGAGGTGTTCAACACCCAGCAGGTGCTGGCCGCGGCGGCGGGGGAGGCGCTGGGCATTCCCGCCCCCGCCCGGCGGGACATCCACGTGAACGTGCTGGGCATCAACCACTTCACCTGGTTTGACCGGGCATCCTACGAGGGGCTGGATCTGTTCCCGGCGTACCGGGAGTTTGTGGACAAATACTATGAGGACGGCTTCCACGAGCGGGACCAGAACTGGGCCAACGCCTCCTTTGCCTGCGCCCACCGGGTGAAGTTCGACCTGTTCCGGCGCTTCGGCCTCATCGCCGCCGCCGGGGACCGCCATCTGGCGGAGTTCATGCCGGGGGACGAATACCTGCGGGACCCGGAGACGGTGCGGGCCTGGAAGTTCGGCCTGACCCCGGTGCGGTGGCGGAAGGAAGACCGGAAGGCCCGGCTGGAGAAGAGCCGGGCCATGGTCTCGGGGGAGCGGGAGGTGGACATGGCCCCCTCCGGGGAGGAGGGGGTGCTGCTGATGAAGGCGCTGTGCGGCCTGGGCCGGGTGGTGAGCAATGTGAACCTGCCCAACGCCGGGCAGATCCCCAACCTGCCCCTGGGGGCGGTGGTGGAGACCAACGCGGTGTTCTCCAAAGACAGCGTGCGGCCGGTGCTGGCCGGGCCGCTGCCGGAGGGGGTGCGGCGGCTCGTCGCGCTCCACGTGGAAAACCACGCCCTCACCCTGCGCGCGGCGCTGGATTGCGACCGGGGGCTGGTGGTCCGGGCCCTGCGCAACGACCCCAACACCGCCGCCAAGTGCGGGGATGAGGGGGAGCTGCGCCGCCTGGCGGACGACATGATCGCGGCCACGGCCAGATATCTGCCGAAGGGTTGGGGGGTCTGAGCGTTCCGCGACAGGGGAACAGGAAGCGGCGCCCTCCTGGGTGGGAGGGCGCCGCAAACCGTTTCACGTGAAACGCATGTTCTAAAACATCCCCAGGGACTTGAAGAGGAAAATCCAGAAGAACATGGTGCCGGCGGACAGCAGGGTGGTGAGGGTGACCGCGCCGGCGGCCAGCTCGGGATTTCCGCCCATCTGGACGGCCATGCTGAAGGAGCTGACGGCGGCGGGGGTGGCAAACATGGAGATGAGTACGGCGAACTCTGGCCCCCGCAGCCCGAAAAGCGCCGCCAGGGGCAGGGCTATGCCGGGGTAGACCAGCAGGCGCAGCGCCGTGCACACCGCCAGGTTGCGCCGGTAGAGCCCCACGGATCGGAACTCGAACTCCGCCCCCAGCAGGAGCAGGGCCACCGGCGAGGCGGACGCCCCCAGCTGGGCGATGGGATTTGCCACGCACTGCGGCAGGCGCAGGCCGGACAGGTTGGCCAGCACCCCCGCCGCCGAGGCCAGGATCAGCGGGTTTTTGACGATGCCCAGCAGAATCTTGCGGGGGTCGATTTCCCTGCGGCTGAAGGTCTCCAGCGTGACCACGGCCAGCACGTTGTAGCAGGGGACGACGATGGCCAGCATGACGGAGACGGTGGCCAGGTCCGCGCCGGGGCACAGCTCCCGGATCAGGGGGAGGCCCAGGAGCAGGAAGTTGCTGCGGAAGGAGGCCTGGATCATCACCCCCCGCTGGTCGTTGGCCGGCTCAATGCGCTTGACAAAGAGCCAGGTGAGGGCAAACAGGGCCAGCAGCGCCGAAAGCGCCAGCCCCAGGCAGCCCAGGCTGACCCCAGACCTGATATCGGACGTGTAGATGTTGGTAAAGAGCATCAGCGGCAGCAGGGTGTGGAATACCAGGGAGTTGAAGCGCCGGATGTGCTCCTTTTCCAGGCGGAGCATCCGCTTGGCCCCGTAGCCCACGGCCATCATCAGAAAGATGGATGCAATGGCGTTGAGCGAGAGCAGAAAACTGTTGAGCAGCATGGCTTTGTCCGCCTTTCCGAAGGGTGGTCCGACGGCCGCGCCGTTTGGACAGGGATAGTTTACCACAGCCTGGGCCATTTGTGAAGGGAGGGCGGCTCCCCGGCGGGGATTTTTGGCGGCTGCCGGTCTTGCGCGGGGCGCTGGAGTTGTGGTATGATAGGCGGACACACGGCGGGGTGCCCGCCGCACAGGAGAGGATGGGAAAAGCATGGCGGCTCGCATCCAAAACATGACGGAGGGGAGACCGGGGAAGCTGATCTTCAGCTTCGCGCTGCCCCTGATGGTGGGCAATGTGTTCCAGCAGCTGTATACCGTGGTGGACACCATGGTGGTGGGAAAATACCTGGGCGTGGGCGCGCTGGCCGCGCTGGGGGCCGCGGACTGGATGAACTGGATGATGCTGGGCATTGTGCAGGGCTTCGCCCAGGGCTGCGCCATCCGCATGTCCCGGGAGTTCGGCGCGGGGGACTACGCCGGGCTGCGGGACGTGATCGGCAACGCGGGGGTGCTGTCCGCCCTGTTTTCCCTGCTGCTGGCGGGGGCGGGGCAGCTGGCGGCGCGGCCGGTGCTGGTGCTCTTGCAGACCCCCGGGGACATTCTGGGGGACGCGCTTTTGTACCTGCGCGTCATGTACCTGGGCGTCCCGGTGATGATGGCCTATAACCTGCTGGCCTGCGTGCTGCGCTCCCTGGGGGACGGGAAAACGCCGCTCCAGGCCATGGCGGTGGCCTCGGCGGCCAATATTGCGCTGGATTTGCTGTTCGTGATGGTGTTCCAGTGGGGCATCGCCGGGGCGGCGGCGGCCACGTTGATCGCCCAGGCGCTGTCCGGCCTGTTCTGCCTGTACCACGTGGGGAAGCTGGAGATGCTGCGGCTGGGCCGGGCCAACCTGCGCCTCCAAAAGGGGGTGGCCCCCAATTTGCTGGGGCTGGGCTTCCCCATGGCCTTCCAGAACTGCATCATTGCCGTGGGCGGCATGATCGTGCAGTTTGTGGTCAACGGCTCCGGCGTGGTGTTCATCGCGGGGTTCACCGCCACCAACAAGCTGTACGGCGTGCTGGAGATTGCCGCCACCTCCTACGGCTACGCCATGATTACCTATGTGGGCCAGAACCTGGGCGCGGGGCGGCACCGGCGCATCCGGCAGGGGACCCGGGCGGCGCTGGCCATCGCGGCGGCCACCTCGCTGGTGATCGCGGCGGTGATGCTGGCGTTCGGGCGGGTGATTTTGAGCGGCTTTATCTCCGGGACGCCCCAGGAGGTGGAGCAGGCCATGGGGACGGCCTATTTCTACCTGGCCGTTATGAGCGTGGGCCTGCCCGTGCTGTATGTGCTCCACGTACTGCGTTCCGCCATCCAGGGGATGGGGAATACCGCCCTGCCCATGGCGTCCGGCGTGGTGGAATTCCTCATGCGCACCGCCGCCGCCCTCTATCTGCCGCTGCTGGCGGGGGAGGCGGGCATCTTCTTCGCCGAGCCTGCCGCGTGGCTGGGGGCGGACGTGGTGCTGGCGGCCAGCTATTTCGCGGTGGCCCGCCGCAGGCTGCGCAATGAGGAGGAATGACGCCTGAGACGCGAAGAAGGGGCCGTCCCCGGTGGGGGACGGCCCTGTATTTTGTCCGGGATGGTCACGGCTGGGCGGGCCCGGCCACAATCATGTTGGGCCAGCGCTCCTCCATGCGCTGGTCGGAATACCGCCGGTCGATGAATTCCTCAAAGGCGTTGGCGGGCTCGGGCTGGATGGGCCGGGTGGAGTAGCGCAGCATGGCGGCGCTGGTGAGCAGGGCGTTGCAGGCCATGACAAACACCACGGCCCAGGTGGCGACCTTGCCCGCCAGGGCGGGCAGGGATTCGATGCCCTTGGACATGGGGGGATAGATCATCTTGATCCACACCACCGCCAGCACGCCCCAGAAGAAGCAGAACAGCACGTTGGTGCGCCCGCCGATGTTCAGCGGCATGTCGCTGTAGTCCCAGAACACCGTGCCGAACACCAGCTCGGTGAATACGCTGCACAGGTACTCGTAGGCGCCCCCCACCACAAAGCCGGCGGCGAACACATAGCGGTCGTTTTTCTCCGCCAGCCCCTGGAGGGCTACGGTGAGCACCACCGCCCCCAGCCCCCACACAAAGCTGAAGGGGCCGTAGAGCA
>ERZ779632.615-NODE-615-length-18911-cov-9.820269_pt1 | contig 18911 bp, 19 predicted proteins | sample MGYA00514194_ERZ779632 | MGnify/ENA primary metagenome ERZ779632 (study PRJEB29562, sample SAMEA4376704) | mouse gut metagenome | isolation source: Cecum | study: EMG produced TPA metagenomics assembly of the A DSS colitis mouse model was used to assess the...
TCGGCGGTGAGGGTGACCATCTCCAGCAGGCTGTCGATGCCCATGCCCGTCTTGGCGGAGATGGGGCAGATGATGGTCTCGCCGCCCCACTCCTCGGGCACCAGCTCGTACTCGGTGAGCTGCTGCTTGATCCGGTCCGGGTTGGCCTCGGGCTTATCCATCTTGTTGATGGCCACGATGATGGGGATCCCGGCGGCCTTGGCGTGGTTGATGGACTCCACGGTCTGGGGCATGATGCCGTCGTCCGCCGCCACCACCAGGATGGCGATGTCGGTGACCATGGCTCCCCGGGCCCGCATGGCGGTGAAGGCCTCGTGGCCCGGCGTGTCCAGGAAGGTGATGGGCTTGCCGTTCACCAGCACCTGGTACGCGCCGATGTGCTGGGTGATGCCGCCCGCCTCGCCGGACACCACGTTGGCGTTTCGGATGTGGTCCAGCAGGGAGGTCTTGCCGTGATCCACGTGGCCCATGACCACCACCACCGGGGCACGGGACTGGAGGTCCTCCTCCTTGTCCTCGGCGGTGTCGATGAGCCGCTCCTCAATGGTGACAATGACTTCCTTCTCCACCTTGCAGCCCAGCTCCATGGCGACGAGGGCGGCGGTGTCGTAGTCGATGATGTCGGACAGGGAGGCCATCACCCCGTTGCGGATGAGGCACTTGACCACCTCCGCCCCGGTCTTTTTCATCCGGGAGGCCAGCTCGCCCACGCCGATCTCGTCGGGGATCTTCACGGTGAGGGGCGTCTTTTTGGCGATCTCCAGCTGGAGGCGGCGCATCCGGTCCTGCTCCTCCTGCCTGCGCTTGCTGCCGAAGCCCTGGCCCCGGTTTTTGCCCCCCCGGTTCTGGAACTTCTGCTTGCCGGTCTGCATCCGGTTGGCCTTGTCGGGGGCCAGATCCTCCAGCCGCTGGTCGTACTTCTCCAGGTTGGGGCCGCCGCCCTTCCGGGTGTCCACCACCTTCTTCTCCGGGGTGCGGCTCATGGGCTTGGCGGGGGCGGCGGGCTTGGCCTGCTCCTTCTGACCCTGGGGGGCGGGCCTGCCGTCCTTCTGGGGGGCCGGGGCGGGCCTGCCCTCCTTTTGGCGGGCGTCCTTCCGCTCCCCCTTGGCCGCCGGGGCGGCGGGCTTGGCGGGGGCGGGCTCATGGTACACGTCGGCGTAGATGGACTCAATGGAGTCCACCTGGTTGCGCTGGGTCAGGTGCTCAAAAATGATGGACAGCTCCCGGTCGGTCAAAATCTTGGTGGGAGACACATTCTCTTTGGTGTGTTCGGTCAGGATCGCGGTAATGGCTTTGGCTTGCATCCCAAAGTCCTTGGCCACATCCCGGCAGTTCAGCTTCGCAAGGCTCAAACAGGCCACCTCCTAAATTTCACGGACAGCGGGCCTCCGAGCCCGCGGCTTCTTGGTTTCGTTCAGCAGGGGTTTCAGGGCGGGGCGCAGGCTCTCGTCCGCCTGGGCCAGCTTTCCCGCCAGGGCCGCCGCCAGCCCCCGGTCGGTGAGGGCCGCCATGGCGCACGTATTCCGGCCCAGCGCGCGCCCCAGGGCCTCCTTGCTCCAGGGCACCCGTATCCAGGGCACGCCGCCCAGCTCCGCCATGCGTCCGGCGCGGTCCACGCTGTTGTCCGCCGCGTCGTCCGCCGACAGCACCAGCCAGGCCCGGCGGGCCTTACAGGCCTCCTTCACCGGCTCCTCCCCCACCGCCAGGTTATTCCCCCGCAGGGCCAGCCCCAGCAGGGATAGGGCGCAGTCAGTCACCAACCTCACCCGCCTTCATCTGGGCCTCCAGCCCCTCCCACACCTGGGGGGACACCTGGGCGGACAGGGCCCGCTCGATGGCGCGGCTCTTTTTCGCCCGGGCCAGGCAGGCCGGGTCGGGGCACAGGTAGGCCCCCCGTCCCGGCTTCTTCCCCCGGAAGTCCAGGGACAGCTCCCCCCCGGGGGAGCGCACCACCCGGATCAGCTCCGGCTTGGGCTTCATCTCCCGGCAGCCCAGGCATTGGCGCATGGGTATTTTCTTGGGCATGGTGTTCTCCCCCTTTGTTGTGGCGTGTAGGGGCGCACATTGTGCGCCCGTGTTTTATAGACATCGGAGGTACGGGCGGGCGCACGATGTGCGCCCCTACAGGGGTTATTCCTCCGCCGCCTCCATCTCGTCTCCGTCCGCCTCCGTCTCCGGGTCCGCGGGCTTCTCCTCCTCGGGAGGCTCCGGCGCGCTGGCGGGGCGGATGTCGATTTTATAGCCTGTGAGCCGGGCGGCCAGACGGGCGTTCTGCCCCTCCTTGCCGATGGCCAGGGACAGCTGGTCGTCGGGCACCACCACCCGGCAGCTCTTGCCCTCCTCCAGCTCGGTGACGCTGATCACGTCCGCCGGGGCCAGGGCCGCGCCCACATACTGGCCGGGGTCCTCCGACCACTTGATGATGTCCACCTTCTCGCCCCGCAGCTCCTCCACCACGGCGTTCACACGCTGACCCCGGGGGCCTACGCAGGCCCCGATGGGATCCACGTTCTCGTCGTCGCTCCACACCGCCAGCTTGGTGCGGCTGCCCGCCTCCCGGGCGATGGACATGACCTGCACCGTGCCGTCGTAGATCTCGGGCACCTCCAGCTCAAACAGCCGCTTCACCAGGCCGGGGTGGGTGCGGGATATGAGCACCTGGGGCCCCCGGCTGGCCTGCCGGACCTCCACCACGTACACCCGGACCCGGTCGCCCTCCCGGACCACCTCGCCCTTCACCTGCTCCCCGGCGGACAGGAAGGCGTCGGTGAACTCGGAGCCGGAGGTGAGCCGGATGGCCACCGAGCCGTTGCGCTCGTCCACCCGGGTGACGGTGCCGGTGAGGATCTCATGCTCCTTGGCGGAGAACTCGTCGAAGATCATGCCCCGCTCCGCCTCCCGCATCCCCTGTATGATCACCTGCCGGGCGGTCTGGGCGGCGATGCGCCCGAAGTTTTTGGGCTTGATCTCAATGCGCAGCACGTCCCCCAGCTGGGCCCGGGGCAGGGCCTTCTGGGCCTCCTCCAGGCTGATCTCGGTGTGGGGGTTGTCCACCTCCTCCACCACGTCCTTCTTCACGTACATCCGGACGGTGCCCAGCTCCTCGTTGGCGTCCACCACCACGTTGTCGGTGATCCCCTCGTGATCCCGCTTGTAGGCGGCCACCAGGGCCTGGGTGATTTTCTCCAGCATATAGCTCTTGGGGATGCCTTTTTCCTTTTCAATGTCGGAGATGGCGGCGAAGAACTCCTTGACGTCCAGCTCCGTGCTTTTCGCGGCGACTTTTTTTCTGGCCATTGTCCATCGACTCCTTAAAACTCGACGTGCAGCCGCACCTGGGCCACGTCGTTCTTTTCAAACCGTATCCCGTCCACCAGCACGGCCCCGTCCTCATAGCCGGACAAGGCCCCGGTGAACTCCTTGCGCCCGTCCACGGGGCGGTAGAGCTTCACGTCCACCTGCCGCCCCAGGCACCGGGCAAAATGGGCGGGCCTGCGCAGCACCCGGTCCAGCCCCGCGGAGGACACCTCGAAGGTGTAGCTGCCCTGGATGGGGTCGGCCTCGTCCAGCGCGTCGGACAGGGGCCGGGACACCGCCTCGCAGCAGTCGATGTCCACGCCGCCCTCCTTATCAAGATAGACCCGGAGGAACCACTCCCCGGCCTCCTTCACATATTCCACGTCCCACAGGGAGCAGCCCGCCCCCTCCACAATGGGCAGGGCCAGGGCGGCCACCGCGTCCGTCACCTTTGGCATACAGCGTCAGCTCCTTTGCCGCTTGTCGCGCGGGAAGCGGGCGGGCTCCCCGGCGGCTTCCGCCCCAGGCTTCCCTGCCGTCCCCTTCTCCGCGCTCGCTTCCAGCAAGAAGGAGTGAGGCCCCAGCCTCACTCCTTCCATACCTTACATACTGATAGTTTACCACGATCCCGCGGGGATTGCAACCCCCAATGTGAAAAAATTCCCCGTCACTGGCGGAGGGGCGGGTTCTTTTTCACGCTCATCCGGAACAGGTTCTGTCCCGCGATGAGGTTGTCGATCTCAATGGCGTAATCGATCTCCACATCGCCGCCGCTCTCCCCCAGGGTGGAGCGCATCCGCTTCGTGCTCACCCCGATGGACAGCGCGCCGTAGGGCGTCTCGTACATGGACAGGTGCCGCCTGCCCTCCTCAAACACCATCTGGGAGTTGACGCTCCCCTCCCGCAGGAGGGTGGCCCGCCCCTTGCCGATGTGGAGCCGGGTAGTGGTGCCCTCCAGCCCGGTGAGCTCGCTCTCCTGGTAGGACACGGTGTAGCCCCCCGCGCCGTCCCGCTTCAGGGTTCCGGCGGTGACCAGCTCCACCTCGTCGGGTCCGCCCTCGGCGTATAGCTGCTTTCCTTTGATGGATATAATCACGTTGTCTGTCATAGCTCTCCCCGTTCGTATGCCGTGATGTCGATCTGCTCCACCTCGCCGTGGACGTCCTCGCCCAGGAAGATGGAGGCCAGATCGGAAAAGTCCTCGGTGCTGTCGCTGACGTAATAACGCCGCCGCCCCGCGCCGGGCCGGCCGTTGCGCAGGCCGTCCAGCTCCAGCTGCTTCTTCACCCACCGGGCGCACTGCTCCCCCACGTCCACCAGGGTGACCTCCGGCCCCATCCGCGCGCCGATGATCTCCTTCACCAGGGGGTAGTGGGTGCAGCCCAGGATCAGGGCGTCCACCCCCGCCGCCTGGATGGGGGCCAGGTACTCCCCCACCACCGTCTCCACCACCGGATCGCCGGGGCGGAACCGCCCGTTTTCCACCAGGGGCACCAGCAGGGGGCAGGCCCGGGCGGTGACCTCCACGCCGGGGCGCAGCGCGTCCAGCGTCCGCTCGTAGGCCCCGGAGCGGATGGACGCCCGGGTGCCGATGAGCCCCACCCTTCCGTTCCGGGTCACGTGGGCGGCGGCCTGGGCTGCGGGCTCCACCACGCCGAACACGGGTATGTCGTTCTCCGCCCGGAGCACGTCCAGGGCGGTGGTGGACACGGTGCCGCAGGCGATGACGATGGCTTTCGGGTTGAAGGAGCGCAGGAAGGCCGCGTCCTGCCGGGCGTATTTCACCAGGGTGTCCCGGGAGCGTCCGCCATAGGGCACCCGCCCGGTGTCCCCGAAGTAGACCAGATCCTCGTCCGGCATGAGCCGGGCCAGCTCCCGCAGGGCGGTGAGCCCCCCCAGGCCGGAATCAAATACCCCGATGGGCCGCGTATCCATAGGCGTCCTCCCCTCCCGTGCTGCCGCGCTCCCTTGGAAGCCCTGCTATCATTGACGCAGCTAAAAAGAAGTGTACACTTCTTTTTCACTGTGCGGCACGTCAGTGCCGCACAGGCCGCAAAGCGGCCTTGCGTCAGATTTCATAGTCAGCGCACGGGCTTTGCCCGCAGCGGCACAGCCGCTGTTTTGAAAATCGGCAGCATACCGATTTTCAAGTGTGCTGACTTATTATATGCTATTCCCCCCGCAAAAACAAGAGGGGATTTCCCGGAGGCGTCCGTAATCAAAATGTAACAAAGAAGGGGACTGTTTTCCCTTGCATTCGGGCGGGCGGCGTGGTATGCTATACTATCGCAACAGGCTTTCGCCGGAAGGAGGGACGCCGGACATGGGCAAGCAGACGGTGAAGCAGGTCGCCTCCAACCGGAAGGCGTTCCACGACTATTTCATTGAGGACAAGTTCGAGGCGGGCATCGAGCTGGCGGGCACCGAGGTGAAGTCCATCCGGCTGGGGGCCGTCAACCTGCGGGACTCCTTCTGCGCCGTGAAGGGCGGGGAGATGTTCCTGTACGGGATGCACGTGTCCCCCTATGAAAAGGGCAATATCTTCAACAAGGACCCCCGGCGCACCCGGAAGCTGCTGCTCCACCGCCGGGAGATCCGGAAGCTCCAGGCCCGGGTGCAGCAGGACGGGTACGCGCTGATCCCGCTGTCGCTGTACTTCTCCGGCCCCCGGGTGAAGGTGGAGCTGGCCCTGGCCAAGGGCAAAAAGCTCTACGACAAGCGGGAGGCCGCCGCCCAGCGGGACGCCAAGCGGGAGATGGACCGGGCCTCCCGGGGCCGTTACTGAGAACACCGCCCGCCCTCCAGGGGCCGGGCAGAACAGAACGCGGAAAGGGATGGTAAGCATGAGCAATCCCATCGTCACCATCGAGATGGAAAACGGCGGCGTGATGAAGGCGGAGCTGTACCCCGACATCGCGCCCAACACGGTGAACAACTTTATTTCCCTGGTCCAGTCCGGGTTTTACGACGGGCTGATCTTCCACCGGGTGATCCCCGGCTTCATGATCCAGGGCGGCGACCCGGACGGCTCCGGTATGGGCGGCCCCGGCTACTCCATCAAGGGGGAGTTCAGCCAGAACGGTTTTCAGAACGGCCTGCTCCACACCAAGGGCGTGCTGTCCATGGCCCGGACGATGGACCCGGACTCCGCCGGGAGCCAATTCTTCATCATGGTGGACGACGCCCCCCACCTGGACGGCGGATACGCCGCCTTCGGCAAGGTGGTGGAGGGACTGGACACGGCGGACGCCATCGTGAGCGTCAAAACGGACTACAGCGACCGCCCCAAGCAGACCCAGCGGATGAAGAAGGTCACGGTGGACACCCAGGGCGTGGATTATCCCGCGCCGGAGAAGGTGTAACAATGTTTTTCACCCCGGCGGGCCAATCCTGCCGGATGAAATAAAGACCGCAGGCCAGCGAAGCGGGCCGCGGCCGTGCCCTTAACGGGGCCCCCGCAAAGCCGTCCTCCAGGCTTTGTGGGGAGAGGAGGAGCAAGGGAGCGAACGGAGCTTTCGCCGCAGGCGGAAGCGTAGTAAGCGGACTTTGCGACGATCAAACGGGGCCCCCGCAAAGCCGACCCTCAGGCTTTGTGGGGAAAGGAGAGGCAAGGGAATGCAGTGTGGAATGCCCACAGGGCGTTCCACACGGAATGGACTTTGCCTCGACGCCGGGGGGGCGTACTGGTTTCGACGGGGGTGCCGAAGCAGGAATAGCGAGCGGATGCGCCTGACATCCTTAAAACGGGCAGCTTATAAATTAAAGAACAACGATAACGTAGTTCTCGCCGCGGCTTAACGCGGCCGTCCCGCCCGGAAGGACCACGAGCCGGGTTGGGGCGTCATCTCAGTGGTGAACATGAGTACGGAAAGAGTTGACCGTGCCATGGATCATGACTCTACCAAGCTCAGCAGTTTGACGGCCTGCGGCTGAGTAAGGGAATGTAACCGGCCGCCTGCGCTCGGAGAGGTTCCTGTGAACGTGCTTTCGGACAGGGGTTCGACTCCCCTCGCCTCCACCAAAATCAAAACGGTCGAACACCGTTCAAATCCGCAGTATCGCGGTATATAGAAGCACGTTCGGCATTGTGCTTGATACATCCGGGTATGGTGCCGAACAGACTGACCCGGATTGTCCTCCCACTTATGCGGCTATTCAAAAGTGGATAGAGGATAATCACGGTGTCAAAGTCAGCAAGTCAAGTGTTACGATGGTAAAGGACAAATGCGGGGCTTTGAAGATTGATTTTAAGGCCGGGAAGGAGCCTGACAGCAGTATTATAAAAACAGCAAAGGAAAGGCTTGTTTTAGAGGCATTCCGGGCGTTTGGCGTGGTGTAGTGCCTCCACCCATCGGAAAAGTTTCGGGCCGGGAGGTAGCTTTTACCTCTCGGCCTTCCTGATACTATGGCATGTTCAGTAGGTTGTGGGAAGCCTAAACGCGCTACAAAACGCGTTACAAAAAAGTACCGATGTATGCTGCATTTTTTGAAGGTTCCCAAAAAGGCGTTACATGCCGTTACACCTCGCGTTACAGTTTTTGAGCCGGAAACCCTTGTGCCGCAAGGGTTTCCGGTTGGCGTGTGCTTTTGTAACGCCTGTAACGCGTTGTTTCGAGACCATGACTAATACTTATAAAAAATTCGTTTTTTTCTTAAAAATCCCCAAAAAATGCAGCAGTCATCGGGGGATAATTAAATCCATATACCCAACGCGTGCGATAAAAATAATAAGGGCTTGTCGATTGAAACAGCGGTGCGGCGGGCCTTTGCGGGCCGAAGCCGCCGGGCGGGTATAAATAGAGGGATAATTAAATATATTTTAATTATCCCTCTATTTATACTTTCAGATTTTCGTTTCTTATCGCCACTTGTATGGTATTTTGTGATTTGAACACCAAACACCTATAGCATTTTTGTTGAACTCATATCCTAATTTCCAATACTCGTCAGACAAGATTTCATCCATAGAGGATATTCCCTCTTTGCCGAGTTTCTCAAGCAAAGCCTGGTATGCCTGTTTCGCCAGTTCTTTTGTTATCTGTTCTTTCTGGTTTTCAGAAAATAAATTCCAATACTCATTTGCTCTTATTTCATCCATTGAGGTTATCTCCTTGTTTGCAATTTGACTGCATAAAGTATCACAATTTTGCTTTATTAAGGCTGCTTTTTGATTTTGCAAAGCAATTTCTATATATTCTTGGTGATACATGTATGCCAATTTCCATTCATCACTTGCTGCGATTTCGTTCAGAGTAGTTACTTCTCCATTTTGAATTTTGCTGTACAGTCTACAGTAATCTAATCTTGCCACCTCAATTACACTATCGATTTTTCTTTGCAGCAGCTTCATATACTTGGGTTCAAAAAGCAGTTTGCGGTATTCTGGAATGCCAGCTAAATCCCCATAGAACAGTTCACCGGATTCTATTTTAGACACGGCCTCCCGAAAAAGTCGGTTAAGCGGTTTTTTGCCTTTTTTCGCCTTAATAGCCCTTGCTTTTTTCCAGCTTTCTTTGCGTTTGTTGTAATAAAGCATGTAATCAGTTCCAGCAAGCGTCACAACATCTTCGGGGGCATACGGAATCTTGTCTTTATCCTTGATGTGCGTCAGGTAGGATAACATGTTATCATAGCTATAGCTGCCTGATTTTGGCTTTTCGATAAACTCCGGGCGAACGCCGATATACTTTGCAATTTCTTTTAAAGTTGCTTGCTTCGATTCAAATTTTACAACAATATGGTAATGTGGTTTGGTTTCATCAATGCCTCTGTGATATTCCTCTGACTTTGAATCGGCCTTTTTCTCGCCATTGTGTTCTATGACATACATTTCCTTTACCTTTGCGCCGTTGTCCTCTAAATGCTTTTTAATGATTTCGGCGGTTGCTTTGCAGCCATTCCCTAATGCAGCAAGCTCTTTTTCCGGCCAGTTATAATGCGCGGGGTCATAATCGCTTGCCATTGTAAAAATACTCAAATCAGCTTCTTTTCTTGCCATTTTTTCGGCCTCCTTTCAAATTTCCGGCGGAATGGGTTCCCCTACCGCCGGGGAACCCATTCCATATCACCCTGTTGATTTTCTAACTGCTTCTGCGCTGCGTTTTTGTCTACCTGTTTAATCATACGCCGCATTTCATCAAGGACGCTTAATTTGCCCTTCTGCGGGGCTGTCGCGCTCTGTACGGGCTGTTTCCCTTCGGGGGTAGAATCTGTCTCCCCGTCCCCTTCTGCCGCCGTAGGAGGCGTTGTAGGGGCGGGCTGTGCAGGAATAGGCGTTTCTGCTCCGGCCTTCCGGCACAAGTCGCTAACAATGGCGTTAATCGTATCTGCCACCATTCGAACAGATTTCTGCTCTACCTCCGGGGCACGTTTCATTTCCAGACTACTATTCACCGGGAGCAGTGCCGCCGCTTCCGTGTTCAATCCGTCCTGTGAAGCACCGGGCAAATCATGATTGCGCTGCTCCGAGAACCGGAAAAAATCTTTATACTTTTCGTACAGCTTTTCCCGCAACGCTTCCACCCCGTAGGCATCGCCCAAGGTATACGACCGCGCTTTATACTTCCTGTTCGTACCCTCCATGTGGGGTGGAACGTCCACAAGCTCATAGGAGATATACTCGCCGTACCGTTTAGAAGTGCCGTACCGGGCCTTTACTCCCTCATCCTCCAAGGCTTCGAGAAAGTCGTTTTCCGAATCCGCATTTTCCATGGCAATCAGAATCCTTCTCCGCAAGTCATTTTTCCAGATGTATTCTTCCGCGCCGCCGTTCTTTGCGGTTTCTTCGTTTTCTTCCTCTAATGCGCGTTCTGCCTGCGTAAACTTGTCTTTTGCCTTTTTGCCGAAATCCAGCTTGACATGCCTACCCGCAACCCGGTCAAAGTGATTTTCTACATAGCGGTAATGTGTCTGTTCATCCGTGCAGCCCTTGTATTCAATGCTGTCAACATTACTGACAAGGATATGGACATGCAGCTATTCGCCCTTCCCGTCGTTCTGAACGAAAATAGCCGTTTTCCGGTTGGGGTATGCTTCCTCTACAAATTCCTGTGCAATTTCCAAGGCTGTATATGCACAATCCATATCATGCGGGTCAAGTTCTTTTTTGCTGAAAGAAGCAACGATTCTCCGAACCTGATTTTTATTCTTACAGGAAGCCCGCGCCCAGTCCTCGGCCATTTGGTTTTCAAATGGAATCAGGTCATCCGGCACCATCCCCACGCCGCCAATGAGCAAATTCCGCTTTGCGTGTCCGTTGTGGCCTCGCCCGTTTCCTCTTGCGTATTGGATAGCCGCCCTGCCGTTTCTTGTATGGGAAATTCTGGTATATGCCATGACGTTTACAAGTTCCTCCACAATCGTATCAAACCTGTTTATAATTTCATTGATATCTTCCGGGGTAAAGCCCTTGCTTTCTTCTGTTACAGGACAAATCCTTCCTTTGTCCAACTTGTTTTGCTGATTTTTCAATTTGACTTCTTGATTGTAGTTGACCCCTATGCGGTGAAGCTCTGTCCTCATGTCTGATACTTCCGTGAAAAGGTTCTTAAGCTGTTTCCTAATCGTTTCGCCCTGTTCCCTGTCTACATACTGCACTTCGTCAGAATACTTGCTCAAACTGCCATCAAGGGAACGCCGTATAGCTTCCGCCGTGGAGCAGCCGCTATTTTTCGCCACATTGTCAATTTTTTCTTTGACTTTGAGGGGCAACCGAATTGTAACCTGTATCAGTTCATTTTCATTATCCATATAGTTCCTCCTTTGAAATGCAAAAAGCCTGACATCCCTCCCTGTGGAATGTCAGGCATAAAATAGCAAAAAAATTCAGCGGTTGACATTACAGGGAGGCTATTCGTTTTCGCTGCAATCACTCGCTGCTTCAAACGCTGTACTCGCTCTCTGTAATCAAATCGCTGTAAATCAATCTCAGTAATAGCGTGGAGTTCCGCTCTTGACATGTGCGGCCTTGTGTTAGTCGGAAACACCTTCGCTTACTCGGAATTATTGTCTGCCGCTCCCGCCGCAAACAATAATTCCTTCTGCTGTTATCTTATCACACAATCCCACACATGTCAAGAGCGAAAAAATGCAAGTAATGGGAACCGAGGCGCGCCTCTCCATCCCTTACTTGCCGGGGGACACTTTCAGTTTCCCCTCGGAACCCCTTCTTTTGCGTAAATGCCCTATTGCATTTCCTTGTCAAAACATATATAATAATAGCGGACAACAAAAAAGGCAGGCCGGAAGGGTGCTGGTAACACCCGTCCGGCCCTATGCAGGAGAAATGGCCTCTCCCACACAGCAGATATAACTGCGCCCGTTTTTCATTATACCCCGTTCTATTCGTTTTATCAAGGGGGAGAATGTAGCTGTGCGCTTGTTAGCGGTGTAGGGAATCGTAATCCCTGCGCCGCTTTTGTTGTCTCACACGGGAAAGCCCACGGGGGCCGGGAAAGGAAGTACCACCCCCAGCGGCTGAACCGTTGAGACAGTTGAACCTACCGTCTGGCGCGGCGGTTCAAAATACAAACAAGCGAGAGGTAGAAAATATGAAAAGAAAAACAATGGCGCTAATGTTGGCACTATCTATGTGCCTGTCCCTACTGTCTGCCTGTGGTTCTGGCGACAAGGCAACGGATGATAAACCACCTGAATCCGAGAACGTCGTTAGTTCCACAGAGCAGCAGCCAAAGGAAAGCGAAAAACCGGAAGAATCCGAGGAGCAGCCGGAAGAATCCGAGAAACCTAAGGAGGAGCCGAAGGAATCAGAGGAGCCGAAAAAAGAAAATAATGCGGGAACGGAATTCCTTGCGCTTTTGCAGGAGGAATACAAAGCTGGAGTGACAGAGGGGTTTACACAGGAACATATATATTTGAATACTAATGATACATCATTCCCTCTTGCTTGGATAGACCGAAATGGAGAAACTATTTATTCCGTGTGGCCCGGAGACGGCTTTCTCTGTGCCTACTCCTATGATATTTCAACAAAAAAGGTTACAGAGTATAAATTAGCCGCTGTTGGTCGTGGCATTTTAGATGGCTGGATTTATACTTGGAGTGAGCACTATGAAAACTTCATCAAACTAAAGCCGGGAGAAGAAACCGTTATTGTCAGTGGAGCGGACAACATTTATCCTGGGGGAAAAAGTGATGGGAATGCTATATGTCTGGGTGACAAAATTGTTTTCCCATGGGAAGAAGATAGCAGAATTCTATCCTTAGATTCCGGGTTGGTTGATGTCGTGCCTCATCCTCAGAAGGAAGTAGAGCATGGTCTTACTGAACCAGTAGCATTGAAGTTTGGCAGGAAATATTTAGTTGCCGATGGTACAGTTTACGCTACCGGCGAAAATCATTTGTATCGTTTGGATGCCGAGTCCCTTGAATGGATTGATTTAGGTTCCGACAATGGACTCTTTGACACATACTACTATAAAACCTTTTACGGGAAATATTATACAGATGAAAAAGGTGTCTATAATCGGATAAGCGGGGAACAGGTTTTCGAGTATGGCGAGTTGTATCCCAGTGCGTCATTGCAAGACAATACTTTCTGCTATTGGGGCGGCGAAAAATATCTTGGGTACAAGGACGGAGAATATCGCTGGGTAAACCTTACGGATTTGAGCATGTCAGACCCCCTGCTATTCCCAGAGGGGACAGTTACTATTGTAAATGACACCTATTGTGCATATTATGACAATTACGGAATATTCCTGCGGAATTACATCGACGGAACCGAAGAAACGATTGTGTTGTTTGATAAGTAAACTGTACCCGCGCCCATATGGGAGAAATGCGTCAATCTAACTTATTCACAAAATGTTAATGAATATACCGTCAAAATAGCTTGACAAAAAGTTATTTTGACGGTATAATTTTATTGTCAAGATAACTATAGTTAGTTTGAAAGGAGCAACAAAATGGAAGTCAAAATTAAAGATTGGGTTATTAAAAGATACATAGCTGATGGTTGGTATCTTGTCGATACCCCTGACAGATTTGGGAAAACCGATGTCCCCGATGGATTTGGGCAAATAGTGGCGAACAAGGCAAAGCTCGTAGAATGTCTTGATGTAGATGAAAAAGAGTTAGACAAAATTTTAGAGCAAGTTAAATCGAATTGAACACAAGGAAAAGATACAGGTGCAGCCATGGGAAACTTTTACAGCTATATGCGGATTTCAACCGATACGGAGCGGCAGAACTTCGCCAGACAGGAAAAGGCTCTGAAAAAGTATGCCGAGGAACACGGTATTGAATACTTAATTGAATTTACAGAAGAAAAGTCCGCAAAGAATTTCACGGACAGGAAGCAGTTTAATAAGCTCGACAAGCTATTGCAAAGCGGCGATACAGTTGTTTTCAAGGATTTATCCCGGTTTACACGAGAGGCCGAGAACGGCTATATAAAGTATATGGAATGGCTTGGACGGGGAATAAACATTGTATTTCTGGACAATCCCACCATATCAAGCGACTATATCCGGCAAATGATGAATACGGCGGAAAGTCAGGATTTAGTTACAAAGACCGCTATGGAAGGTATTATAAAGCTGCTTTTGATTGTAGAGCTTGACAGGGCGGAGCAGCAGAGGCGTTATATCTCAAAGGCTATAAAAGACGGTATTGCGGCAAGCGATAAGAAAAGCGGACGAAAAAAAGGCGCATTAGATAAAATGACCGATGAAGTAAAGCAGGATTTAGAGAGCTATATGGTTGATTGGACAAGGACATTAACGCAAAAATCCATTATGGAAAAGCATGGAATCAGCCGGAACACATTTAAGAAATATGTCACTGTACTCGCGAGGGAAAAAAGCGAGGACAAGGGACAGTAGCACAGAGCCGAAAGGCTGTCAAGGTATCGGCTACGCCTCGCCTACGGCGGCCTTGACAGCCTTTCGGCCCTGTGCTTTTGTGTAATCAAGAGGTGCTGGCGCACCTCCGGCAAAAGAGGCCCAGCAGAAATTTTGAGACATACGAAAACCACCAAACAGGAAAGGAGCGAATCACAATGGCTAACAAAATGAAAGAGTTCAAGCGAAATCCGGGAAATATCGCCTTTTGCTACTATCGTTATAGCTCTGACGCACAACGGGACGTTTCCATTGACCAGCAGCGGCAAGCGGCCCATGAGTACGCAGAAAAACACGGCTATATCATTCCCCCTGGCTGTGAATTTGAGGATAGAGGTATCACGGGAACTACAATAGAAAGACCGGGATTGCAGCACATGCTTTATGAGGCAAAGCATAAACGCCCCGCCTATTTGATTCTCTGGAAGCTCGACAGGCTTTCCCGTGAAATACATGATTCATTTTTTATTGACGCACAATTACAAGATTCGGGCGTTCAAATCGTTACTGTAGGTGAGCCGCTTCCAGATGATAGCCATATGCGCTATGTGATACAGGCGTTATATGCTTCTATGGCGCACAACTTCATTGAGAACCACCGCAGCAACGTTATGAGAGGGCAAAATTTTAACGCTGAAAATGCGTTGTATAACGGCGTAAAAATTTTGGGTTATATTGGAAAGCCGAATGAAAAGTATGAAATTGACCCGGAAACCGCGCCGATTGTTCGGAAAATCTTTACTGATTATGTGGAGGGGAAACCCCTTCAAAAAATAGCGAATGAGCTAAACGAAAGCGGGCTTAGGAGTGTTCGGGGCAATAAATTTGTTGTGAACTCGCTAAATATGATACTTCGAAACAGGGCGTACATAGGCGAATATAGATGGGGTGAGCATGTCATACCGGGCGGAATGCCTCAAATTATTAGTGTTGAGCTGTTTGACGCTGCCGACAAGAAGCTAACAAAGAATAAGCGGGGCGGCACAGGTGCGGCGAGGAAGCTAAACCCAGAAGAAACTGATTTCTGGCTCACAGGTCATATATATTGCGGTGAATGTGGTGCCACTCTTCATGGTATATCTGGGACGAGTAAAACCGGGAAAATCTACTACTATTATTCCTGTTTGAACCACCAGAAAAAAGCGTGTAAAATGGGAAATCAGCGAAAGGAGAAACTTGAAACAATCGTAAGATATACCCTTGACCGAATACTTGAAGATTCTACATTAAGGCTAATTATCGCAAAGCTGTGTTTCGACTATTACGCAGATAGCAAAAGTGATGATAAGGGGGCATATCTGGAATCACTGAAAAGCAAGCTGAAAGACGTTGAGGGCAAATTGCATAACTTTGTAAAAGCCATTAGCGCGGGAATTTTCAATGAAACAGTCCAAGAGGCCATGAACGAATTAGAAGGCCAGAAGCGCATGTTGAAAGAGCAGATTGAAGCGGAAGAACTTCGGGAAAAGTACGATATAAAACTTGATGATATTGTGAAATTCTTCGAGAGTTTTGTAGGGAATCTGGATAATAAAAAGCTGAGGGAATATGTCCTTGACATTTTTGTTGACAAGATATATGTTTATAAAGAGAGAATGGTTATCACGTTCCATTTCACTGATGATAAGCAGGAATTGTCTTATGAAGATACTCTTGAAATGATAGAGAATCACAGGTATCTAATGGATTGCGTGAATGACCCGGAAGCGCACGTTGTTGATAGTCCGGCAGCGGCGAAAATGATGGAAAGCATTATCAGTGTGGGAGGCGCAAACCCTGATTTTTTTCCATAAGGTGTTCGACCACTTCGGGTTTGATTCCACCAAGTGACCCTTAAGTGAACTCACTTCCTTAAGGTCAACATCGAAGTGGCCATCCTGTGTATTGCACAGGATGGTCATTTTGTCGTCATACAGGTAAATCTTGTTGACGAGCATATCGACCAAGCCCTGTCGGTATTTGGGGTCGTTGATATCCCCCTTGCGGAACTGACTCAGGAAAAAGCGAATGTCCCTTACACTGGGAACAGGGTGCTGTGTGGTCTCCACCAGCAGTTGATAGGACAGTTCATCGTGTTCCTTCTTCTTTTGGGTAATGCGTTCGGCAATAATCTCAACCGCCTGCCCACTCTCCAGAGCCTTCAATAAATTCTCCGTGGCCTTTTCATTTTCAGAGAGTAGCTTTTGAAGCCGCTTTGCGTTGCCGTTGTTGCTCTCCCTCTCGCAGAGGTCAACTACCTCTTTGGCAATCGTGGTGATATTATCCGGGGTGAGGAACTCCCGGAGCTGTTGGACCACCACGTCCTCGATGTAGTCTTTATTGACGGTCTTTTTGTTGCAGGACTTGTCCCGGCGGTTGGTTACACACTGGTAATAGTGGTATTTCTTTTCCGTCTTACTCGTCCCGCTAACGCCAGTCATAGCGGCCTTGCAGTGCCCGCAGAACAGCTTTGTAGTGAGCAGATAATCCACTTTGCCGAGCGGGGGCCTTTTTGTTCTTCTCCATGATACGCTGGGCCTCCCGGAATAAATCATCATCGACAATGCGGGGCAGTCCGTCAGGGACTTCCGTGTCACGGTATGTATATGTCCCGATATACCTCTTGTTTCTCAAAATGCGGTTGATACTGTTTTTGTTGAACTCGTTCCCATAGGATGTTTTGATGTGGTTGGCGTTGAGATAGCGGATAATATCGGCCATAGTCGAGCCAGCCACATACATTTCAAAGATTTTTACAACCACTGGAGCAGTAACCGGGTCAATTACAATCCTCTTGTCCTCAATCTTGAAACCCAGTGCAACATTCCCGCCCGTTGAGAGACATTTCTCGGCGTTAATGTCCATGCCCCGCTTGATCTTTTGGGCAAGCTCCACACTGTAATATTCCGCCATCCCCTCCAAAACAGCTTCCATCAGAACGCCGCTGGCATCGTCCGAAATGTTTTCACGGGCAGAGAGAACACGGACCCCGTTCTTCTTCAGCTTTGATTTATATGTGGCACTGTCATAGCGGTTGCGGGCGAAACGGTCGAGCTGATAGACCAAAACTCCTTGAAAGGTTTTCTTGGAACTGTCAGCAATCATTTTTTGGAACTCTGGCCTGTGGTCGGTTGTGCCAGAAAGCGCCCGGTCAATGTATTCACCAACCACCATATAATCATTGCGCTGGGCGTAGGCCTAGCACTCTTTAAGCTGTCCCTCAATAGATTGCTCCGTCTGAGAGTGCGAGGAAAATCTGGCATAGATTACGACATTCATCTTTATTCCTCCTCATCTTCATAGCATGGCCTTTTTTGTACTAAGGCTCCTACTTTGGATATGAGCACATTATATCATAGAGGGGGACGCTCTTTCCATGACAATCTGCTTTTCCCTTGCAGTTTAGGGATGGCATAGGATAGTGCCGCCCTCCATTCTTCAGCCTTTTCTTCGGCCCCCTTTCGATTCTGACCACTGGGAGACGATACGCAGATATAGGGGATAGCCGTATTTTTGAAAAATCGTTTGAAATATTTGTAGGCCCCATTGCTATGGAACAGGAGCAGTTTTATATTGGGATAGTCCTCCAAGAGTTGGGGGAGATCATTGGGCTTTTCGTCCATCAGATCTTTGTCGCTGGAGGTTTCCCGCACCGCAGAATCCAGTATATCCCACAGTGCAATATTGTATTTCTTTAGCAATGATTCTTTTGCATGGTCTGATTTGTCCACTTCTTCACCGCAGGCTATAAACAATATGTCCCAAAACTTGTTTGATGGGTCGGCGTAATACTTGCCATGCGCTAAGGACATTTGGCCGGGGAGTGTCCCCAAGATAAGGACCACTGAATGCTTATCAATGGCCGGGGGCAATCCCTGGATACGCTCTTGCAAAGGGCTTTCAACTGTGTTGTTCATATTCACACCTCACTATCAGGCTATACATAGCCCAATAGTATCACGCATAGCCTACAAAAGCAATGAAAATCCCTTACGCTAATCGGGTAAGGGAGGGCGGGCTATGAACACGGTAACAGCGGTACGCAACAGGATACTGCAACTCTGCGAGGAACAGGGAATTACAATAAATGGGCTGGCTACCATATTGTAATGCTGAGTTCTGCCGCCGCTGGCTCCGTTGCTGGTGTACCAAATCTCAGCGAGAGCGGCCATGGTGGAGGGCTTTTCGCGGTTCAGCTTATCCAGAAAGGCGGGGTTCACCGTTTTGCAGTAGTTGCTCATCCGGCCCCGGTCGAGGTTGAGGGCGTCCGCCAGGAGGCACTCGTGGCTGGCCATGATGTTGGCCAGGTTCCGCAGGCTCTTGGCGTCATGCCCTTTGGCCCCGATGTGGATGTGGACCCCGCAGCCCCTGGTGGCGTCGCTCTTGCGCCGGCCTTCCGCAGGTGCCGCACCAGCCCCTGCAGGGTGTCCATGTCGGCGTAGGTCAGGATCGGAGTGACCATCTCGCACTTCTCGCTGTCCGGCCCGTGGATGCTGACGTCCTTCTGGAATTTCCACTCGCGGCCCTGGGCATCCCAGGCGGACCAGGTCATGTAACCGTTGCGGGTGGCGGTGTTCTGGTAGCGGCGGGTACCGAAGAACTCGGCGGCCAGCTTGGCGGCCTTGCTCCGCTCGATGCTGTTCATCTCGACCTCAACCCCGATGGTCTGCTTCTTCATCTCGGCGACCTGGTTCATCAGCTTCTCGTTCATTGTATTGTCCTCCGTTTGTTGTGTTTTCCCTTTCGGTAGTGTATTAATCACTCTAAACGGAG
>ERZ779632.616-NODE-616-length-18881-cov-6.432434_pt1 | contig 18881 bp, 19 predicted proteins | sample MGYA00514194_ERZ779632 | MGnify/ENA primary metagenome ERZ779632 (study PRJEB29562, sample SAMEA4376704) | mouse gut metagenome | isolation source: Cecum | study: EMG produced TPA metagenomics assembly of the A DSS colitis mouse model was used to assess the...
TAGAGGTGCTGGTGAACACCATCGACTACCACATGAACCCCCAGGAGGCCCTGGACGCCCCCCGGTGCCAGTGGATTGGCGGAAAGCACATCCAACTGGAGCGGGAGGTCCCGCCGGAGGTTGCGGAGGCGCTGTCCGCCATGGGCCACGAGGTGGAGGTCATCGACGACCCCATCGACATGGGCCGGGGACAGATCATCTGGCGTACCGAAAACGGCCTGCTCATCGGCGGCACCGAGCCCCGGTGCGACGGGACCATCGCGGCGTGGTAAAAATCTGAATAATAGCTCGAACCAGCCCAACACCCCCGACATCACTGCGGACTCCATCCCCGCCAGTTGGACAGCCAAGGCCAGCACCCAGACCGTGACAGTGGACAGCAAAAAAGTGGAGTTCCAGATGTACGCCCTGCTGGATGCCAACGGCGACGGGACAAATTACATCAAGCTCCGTGACCTGGGCGCGGCTCTGGGCTTCAACGTGGGCTGGTCCGCCGATCGGGGCGTCTATGTGGAGACGGACAAGCCCTACGCCGGTTAACTGAATCCTTCCCCGCGGCGGATGCTTCCGGCATCCGCCGCTTTCTCATCCTTGTTTTCTGTTCCGGTCTGGGGTATAATATGGAAAGCAAAAGAAAGGGGGAACACTATGGAAAAGCGCTACATCGCCGCCCTGGACCAGGGGACCACCAGCAGCCGCTGTATCCTCTTCGACCGGGAGCAGAACATCGTCGCCATGGCCCAGAAGGAGTTTACCCAGTTTTACCCAAAACCCGGCTGGGTGGAGCACGACCCCATGGAGATCTGGTCCAGCCAGTACGGGGTGCTGATGGAGGTGCTGGCCCAGAGCGGGGTGGATGTCCGGGAGCTGGCGGGCATCGGCATCACCAACCAGCGGGAGACGGCCATCGTCTGGGACAAGGAGACGGGCCGTCCGGTGTACAACGCCATTGTGTGGCAGTGCCGCCGCACCGCCGGGCTGTGCGAGGAGCTGAAGGCCGACCCCGCTTTTGTGGACTATGTAAGGGACCGCACCGGCCTGCTCATCGACGCCTACTTCTCCGCCACCAAAATCAAGTGGATTCTGGATCGCGTCCCTGGGGCCCGGGAACAGGCGGAGGCGGGAACGCTCCTCTTTGGCACGGTGGACAGCTGGTTGATCTGGAAGCTCACCGGCGGAAAGGTCCACGTCACCGACTGTACCAACGCCAGCCGCACCATGCTGTATGATATCTGCGATCTGCGGTGGGACGAGGCCATCTGCAAGCGGCTGGACATCCCCATGGGCATGCTGCCGGAGGTGCGCTCCTCCAGCGAGGTTTACGGGACGGTGAACATTCAGGGGGTGGAGGTGCCCATCGCCGGCATCGCCGGGGACCAGCAGGCCGCCCTCTTTGGACAGACCTGCTTCGAGCCGGGGGTGGCCAAAAACACCTACGGCACAGGCTGCTTTTTGCTGATGAACACGGGGGAGACTCCCTTCGTCAGTAAGAACGGCCTGCTTACCACCGTTGCCATCGGCCTGAACGGCAAGGTGCAGTACGCTCTGGAGGGCAGCATCTTTGTGGGCGGGGCGGTGGTCCAGTGGCTGCGGGACGAGCTGGGGCTGATTTCCGACGCGAAGGACACTGAATATTTTGCCCAGAAGGTGCCTGACACCGCCGGGGTCTATGTGGTGCCCGCCTTTACCGGGCTGGGCGCACCCTACTGGGACATGGATGCCCGGGGGGCCATTCTGGGCCTGACCCGGGGCGCGGGCCGGGACCACATCATCCGGGCGGCGCTGGAGTCCATTGCCTACCAGACCGCCGACGTTCTCCGGGCCATGGAGGAGGATACCGGTATCCCCCTGCGGGAGCTGCGGGTGGACGGTGGGGCCTCCGCCAATGATTTTCTGATGCAGTTCCAGGCGGATATTGTGGACCGGACCATCCAGCGGCCCAAAATTCGGGAGACCACCGCCTTAGGAGCCGCCTATCTGGCCGGTCTGGCCACCGGTATGTGGGCCAGTCTGGAAGATATTTGGAAGAACTGGACCCTTGACCGCCTGTATCAGCCCAACATGGAGGCGGAGAAGCGGACCGCCCTGCTGTCCGGCTGGCATGAGGCGGTAAGCCGGGTGCGCGCCCTGTAAGGGCTCTTTTATGGCTCGTGATTTTGAGCCAGGTGTATACAGGACGCCGCTTCCGGTGTAAATTGTCACACCCGAACGGCAGGCACAGATTGGGGAAAATGGTTCAGGCGGCCGAAAGGGCTTGTTGTCTGTGAAAAGCAGACAGCGAGCCCTTTCATTTTGTCTGAGTGACGGTGATGGCCACGAGTATCAGGGGGTTCCGTTCATACCGGTGCTCCGGCGCCGCGGCGAAGTCTGGCAAAATAGGGCTGTAAATGGAGCTCTTCGCCCGGAATGTGGAAGCCGAGGCCCAGATTATCTCCGGAATCCAGAGAAAAACCGCAATCGGAGGTCTCAAGGAGATGGAAATTCTGTTTCAGCTCCTGAAAGAACCAGCGAATATTGAAGTTATTCGGGGAAGCCTCGGGATAGTCAGCCAACAGCTTTCGCATAGAGGCCCCTCCGTTTTGAAAAAAGAAATAGACGCCGAACAGGTCGCAGTCCTGTTTCAGATAAGGCAGCAGCTGATTTAAATAGAGGTCCATATGGTAGAAATTGTGTTCATTTACGGCAAAGAAATCCATGACACAGTCAATCACGCCGTCCCGAATGGGAGGTGTCGCGCTGCAATCGGAGAGATAGAGAATATCGCAGGGCAGGCCCTGCCGTTCCATTACCCGCTTATAGGCCAGCAGTGTCTCCGGGAATTTGTCAATCACAATCAGGGAATCCCGCTGGTCCAGGAGCTCCAGATGGTTGTGGAAAAAGAACCAGGCGTTCACATATCCCTCCAGCCACACCTTTCCATGGACAATTTGGCTGCGAATATGCTCTTCCAGCCAGTGGTAGGAACGCTCATAGAGGCTGAGGGTCATGGAGGGCAGATCCCGGTACAGCTCGCGGGTGGTGTCCGGCTTGTCATACAGGCTGGTGTTGATGTTCCTGGTCTGTAAGATGCCATCCTTGATGGCCGCTGTGTAGCCGCATCCGCGTCCACAGCGCAAGGTGGCCTGAAAGACATAGGTTTGGCTCATGCTGGCGTTTTCCAGCATCAGCTCTCCTTTGCAGCTGGGGCAGCAAAGCAGGTGCAGCATACGGATGGGAACTCCCGTCCTGATTCCGGCGGTGGGACGTTGTTCCAGCTCGAAAATTGTTCGGGTTACCCTCTGCCGGGCCGCGGATATTTGTGTTTCCCGCCGTTTCAGCTCCTCCGCCTGGGCCTGGAAAATAGCCCGCAGCTCCGCCTGATCCTCCTCGGAGCAGAAGTTGGAGATTCGCCGCAGGGAGAGCAGACGGTGAATTGTTTTCAGAGGGAACTCCAGATTTTTCAGCTCCAGCAGCCACTCCAGCTCCTCCAGCGTGTGATCGTCAAAGACATACTGGCTGTTCCGCCTGGGTGGGACCAACAGGCCGCTGTTGATATAGAAATACAAGGTATTGACGGGAATGTTGTACCTCTGTACCACCTGCCCGATTTTCATATAGAGCACCTCCTGTTCCGCTGATACCCTTATATCATAAATCTATAGTACAGTCAAGAAAATAGAGAAAAACAAAAAATAATACGGGTTGACCTGGTTCATGGTCCATGGATTATGATGAGAACAGAATTGGAAGGGGAGGTCATTTCGATGGAATATATAAAAAAAGCGTCTGTACGTCCCAACGAGGAGGTGGAGGAGCGGGGCCGCCGCATCTCTGAGATTATCCAGGCCATCCGAGCGCGGGGTGACAGCGCCCTGGTGGAGTACAACACCCGCTTTGACGGCAATTCCCGCGCCGCCTTGCGGGTGACCCGGGAGGAGATCGATGCCGCCTACGCGCGGATGACCCGGCAGGAGCTGGACGATTTATACCGGGCGGCGGACCATATCCGCAAATTCGCCCAGGCGCAGAAGGGCTGTCTGACAGAGCTGCACGGTTTTTCCAACATCAATGGCGCCTCCTTGGGTCACCGGGTCATTCCGGTCAGCTCCTGCGGCTGTTACATACCTGGCGGCTCCTATCCTCTGTTCTCCACCGCGCTGATGCTGATTATCCCCGCCAAGGTGGCGGGCGTCGATCGGGTGGTGGCCTGCGCGCCCGCGGTGAAGGGGACCGCCTCTATTCACTATAAAACGCTGGTTGCCATGGATATCGCCGGCGCGGACGAGATTTACGCGGTCGGGGGCGCTCAGGCCATTGCCGCCCTGGCCTATGGCACCGGGCAGATTCAGGCGGTGGATGTAATTGTGGGGCCTGGCAATCAGTATGTGGCCGAGGCGAAGCGCCAGTGTTATGGACAGGTGGGCATCGATTTTTTCGCCGGTCCCAGCGAGGTGCTGGCCATCGCCGACAACAGCGCCGACCCCCGTATTCTGGCCGCCGATATGCTGGCCCAATCGGAGCACGACCGGCTGGCCAAGGGAATTCTGGTTACCACCAGCCGCTCTCTGGGCGAAGCGGTGCTCCAGGCGGTTCAAGAGCAGCTGTCTACGCTGAAAACGGCGGACATTGCCCGGGCCTCCTGGGATACCTATGGGGAGGTTATTCTGGCCGGAAGCCTGGACGAGGCGGTGGAAATCGCGAATGACTATGCCCCTGAGCATCTGGAGGTGATTGTGGAGGATGAGAGCGTCCTGCCCAAGCTGGTCAATTTTGGTTCTCTGTTCATTGGGCAGGAAACCGGCGAGGTCTTTGGTGACTATGCCTCCGGCACCAACCACACTCTGCCCACCGTCCGGGCGGCCCGGTATACCGGCGGCGTCTGGGTGGGCACCTTCCTGAAGGTATGTACCTACCAGCGCTATCAGCCCGCCGCGATGAAGGAAATTGCCCCCCTGGTTTCCCGGATGGCGCACGGGGAGGGGTTGGAGGCCCACGCCCGCGCGGCGGAATTCCGGCTTGAGCTGTTGTAATTGATAGGTGTGAGAGAATAAGGAGGCGTGTATTATGAGTAAAGCACCGAAAGAAGGCTTGCGGTTAAGACGTTCCTTCGGCATGAAGGAATCGGTCACCATCACGGTCGGGCAAGTAATTGGCGTGGGTCTGTTTGTAACTGGCGCCAACGTAGTAGGCCTGATGGGCAATCATATCATTCTGGCTACCTTGGCCGCGCTGCTGATTACAATCTACCCCTCCCTTTTGTACGCGGAAATGGGATCCGCCGTCCCATACTCCGGCGGTACTTATCTCTACGCGCTCCTGGGTCTGTCCAGGCCCATGGGATTCCTGGCTGGCTGGAATTACATTATTGCCATCATCTGTGTGGCCAGCAGCGAGGCGTTCGCGTTTACCTTCTATTTCAAAACCATGTTCTCCGCCTTCGGAATGGAGCTGCCTGTGAGCGACCTGGCGCTGGCCTGTCTGTGTATCCTGGTCTTTACTATTCTGAACGCGCGGGGGGTGGAGATGACCGGCCGCATGGCCAACGCCTTCATGTTCTTCTTCTGGGGGGTTGCCATTGTCTGGTTCATTATGATGATTCCCAACATTCAGCTGCCTCACTTTGTGCGGAAACCCAGCTTTCTCAGCGACGGCCCCCAGAGCTTCATCGCGAATGTCGCCATGGTCTGGTGGTGCTTTGCCGGGTTTGAAGCCTGCTGTTCCATGAGCGAGGAAATCAAATACCCGCATATCAATATTCCACGCGCGATGGCCTTGACCCCCTTTATCATTTTGGCGGTCAATCTGTTCTTCCAGTGGTATCTGGTGGGCATCGTCCCTCCCGACCAGCTGGGACGGCTCGCGGCTGCCGACGCCCCCTATGCGGAGGCCATGATGACGGCCGGTATCCTGGGCATCCCCCTGGCCCTGCTGGCGGCGGGAATCGCCTTTGGCGGCGGATTATCCACAATGAACTCCTGCATAACCACCCCGCCCCGCACCCTGTTTGCCATGGCCCGTGACGGCATGCTGCCCCAGGTGTTTACCAAAATTCATCCCAGGTACAAGACGCCTTATGTGTCCATCCTGTTCCTGGGCGTAATCGCGCTTTTGCTGACACTGACCAATTCCGTGCAATACGTCGCCTCAGTCAGTCTGTTTGCCGATTTGTTCTTCTACGTGATCGGAATTATCTCCGCGGGCGGTATGCGGAAAAAGTACCCTGAGCTGCACCGCCCCTACAAAGCGCCTGGAGCGAGTATTGGTATTCCGGTATCCGCTGTGATCTACCTTATTATGATGACCCAGCTTGGATTCTCCGCGATTCTCAGCGGTGTGATCTGGTGTGTCTGCGGAATGGTTCTGTACCGTGTCTACAACGTCCGCGACGGCAGCAAGGATAGAGCCGAAGCCGTCATGCTGCCCACTGAACCGCCCGAGGAGCCCGCCCCAGAGGAACGGAAAGCCATGGATCGGGAATTCAAGCTGTGGCGGGCCATTGTCATAGCGGCTGTCATCGCAGCGCTGCTGTTGTACATCGGGCCCTATTTCCTCCGCTAAAGCCCCCTTTCTTTCTGAAAAGCGTACTGTTTCCCTCACAGTACGCTTTTCCCTATCCCTTTTTACCGCTATGGGTTCTGACCGCCAGCGCCCGGAAGAACTGCCTGAAAATAAGAAATGATATTGCGGCAGATGGATGAAAATTTACTTTCGGGCGGTTTTGTGGTACAATATCAAAAAGGAGGGATTTCCGTGGATGAAACAATCAAAACCCTACAGCAGTGGATCGACGAAAGCCGCGCCATCGTCTTTTTTGGCGGGGCGGGGGTGAGCACCGAGAGCGGTATTCCGGATTTCCGCAGTGTGGACGGGCTGTACAACCAGAAGTACGCCTGGCCCCCGGAGGAGATTTTAAGCCGCGCCTTTTTCGACGCGCGGCCGGAGGAGTTCTACCGCTTCTACCGGGACAAGATGCTCTGCCTGGACGCTCAGCCCAACGCCGCCCACAAAAAGCTGGCCGAGCTGGAGGCGGCGGGCAGGCTGCGCTCGGTGGTCACCCAGAACATCGACGGCCTGCACCAGAAGGCGGGGTCCCGGCGGGTGTGGGAGCTGCACGGCTCGGTCCACCGGAACTACTGCATGAACTGCCGCAAGCCTTACGCGGTGGAGGAGATCAAGGCGGGGCAGGGGGTGCCCAAATGCTCCTCCGGCGGGACGGTTAAGCCGGACGAGGTGCATTACGAGGAGAGCCTGGACAGCGCCACCGTGGAGGGGGCGGTGATGGATATCCGTTCCGCCGACCTGCTCATCATTGGTGGGACCTCTCTGGCGGTGTATCCCGCCGCCGGACTCATCAACTATTACCGGGGGTCCCGGCTGGTCCTCATCAACAAGAGCGCTACCCCCTACGACAGTCGGGCCGACCTGGCCATTAATCTGCCGATTGGCCAGGTGCTGGGGCAAATCCGGGTGAAATGAAAAACAGCCGCCTGTTTGAAATTCTGTACCGCCTGGTAGAAAAACGCTCCGTCACCGCCAAGGAGCTGGCCCGACGGCTGGAGGTGTCCGAGCGCACCATCTACCGGGACATCGACGCTCTGTCCGCCGCCGGAATTCCGGTGTTTACGCGGAAGGGACAGGGGGGCGGTATCCGGCTGATGGACCAGTTTGTGCTGGACAAGGCGCTGCTGTCCCGGGAGGAGCAAGACGAAATTCTTTTCGCCCTCCAGGCCATTTTGGCCACCGGCGGGGCGCGGGAGCGGGATACGCTGTCCCGGGTATCCTCCCTGTTTCGCCGGGAGGGCGGGGACTGGTTGGAGGTGGACTTCACTGACTGGGGCAGCGGAGCCGCCGAGCGGGAAAATTTCGCCCTGGTAAAGCGGGCGGTGCTGGAGCGCCGGCCCCTGTCCTTTACCTACTACAGCTCAGCGGGGGAGAGGAGCCGCCGGACGGCGGAGCCCGCCCGGCTGGTGTTCAAGAGCGGATGCTGGTATCTGTCGGCCTTCTGTCAAACCCGGCGGGACTGGCGTATTTTCCGCCTGGTGCGGATGGAGGATCTGGCGCTGGAGGAGGGGACCTATTCGATCCGGCAGCCTCCGGAGCGGCTGGAGGCCCCGATGCCGAAGGACTGCCGGGGGGTGGACCTGCGGCTGTTGTTTGCCCCCTCCGCCGCATGGCGGGTGCGGGACTATTTCCATCCCCGGGAGATCACCTCTCAGTCCGACGGCTCCCTGCTGGTGAAGTGCGCCTTCCCGGAGGACCAGTGGCTGCTGTCCTTCCTGCTGTCCTTCGGCGGCCAGCTGGAGGTGCTCGCCCCAGACTACTGGCGGGACATCCTGAAAGAGGAAATAAAAAAATCTCTGAACGTGTATGAAACCGGACAGACCCTGTCAGGTTTGAGGGCGTATCCTTATGTCAGCGGTGAGGGAGAGAGCCTTGCCCAACATAAGGAGGTTTTTCAAATGGAAGAACGTAAATTTTGTCAGTGCTGCGCCATGCCCCTGGACAAGCCCGAGGACAAGGGCACCGAGACGGATGGAACCCCCAGCGGCGACTACTGCCGCTACTGCTACCAGAACGGGGCCTTTACCGCTCCCGATGCCACCATGGACGACATCATCGCCTTCAACCTGAAGTTCAACGAGGAGAACGGTCACCCCTTTGGCCCCCAGGAGGAGGCCGAGAAGATGATGCGGAGCTGGTTCCCCACCTTGAAGCGGTGGAGGAAGGGTTAAACCCGCTCTAAGAGCGCCGAGGCCGGACCTCCAAACAGGGGGGTCCGGCCTCGCTTTTTTTGCCAGCCGGTTTGGATTGACCGCGGGGGAAACGGATGGTATAATGTAGACGGTACAATGCTGTAACAGGTTCCAGCGATTCCTTCCGGGAAGGGGCGAGGGGATGAAACGAAATACAAAGGTATCCACCGCGGTAATTCGACGGCTGCCCCGGTACTACCGGCAGCTGTCCGAGCTACAGGAGGCGGGGATGGAGCGCATCTCATCCAGCGCGCTGGGCAAGTCCATGGGACTGACCGCCTCCCAGATTCGTCAGGACCTGTTCTGCTTCGGCGGCTTTGGCCAACAGGGATACGGCTATAAGGTGGACGGCCTGAAGGAGGAAATTGGTGAGATTTTGGGCATCAGCCGGGGCCACACCCTGATTGTACTGGGGGCGGGCAACCTGGGCCACGCTCTGATCCGGAACTTCCGCTTCTCCAGCAACGGGTTTCATCTGCTGGCCGCCTTTGACGTGGACCCGCTCCGGGTGGGGACGGCCATCGCTGGGGTGCCCGTATGCCATGCCGATACGCTGGAGGACTTCATCGCCACTCACCCGGTGGACGTGGGACTGCTGACGGTGCCCATCTCCGCCGCCCAGCAGATGGGGGACCGGCTGGTGAACGCCGGGGTGAAGGGCATCTGGAACTTTACCAACTATGAAATTGTCTGTGCGGACCCGTCAGTGGCGGTAGAATCGGTCCATTTTTCCGACAGCCTGCTGACCCTGAGTTATCTCATCTCCCAACGGGAGGATTTGGAGGAACACCCATGAAAAAAATTCTGCGCTCCCTGGGGCTGGTGCTGGCCTTTGTACTGCTGACGGCGGGAGCCTATGCCGCCGCCTCGGGTGACAGCCTGATTTCGCTGAGCTATTTGAAAAACACCTTTTTCCCCAACGCGGTGAAAGCGGGGGAGGAGGCCTCCGACAAGCTGCTGGACAAGGCGCTGGACGACGCGCTGGCCCAGTTGAACGCGGTGGGCCAGCCCCCCGCCGGCGGGGGAGGAACGGGACTGTCCAGCGATACGCTCCAGCGCCGGGAGTGGTCCGACGGGCAGATTATCACTCTGCCTACCGGAGGCGTCTTTGTACTGCTGGACGGCGGCGCTGACCTGGTCCACACTGGGGTGGTGGTGGACGTTACCGCCGGGACGGAGGTCGCTTCCGGCGGAAAGCTGATCCTGAACCACCGCTACCTGGTGGGGGAGAATACCGACGCCGCGGTGACCATCCGCTCCGGGGCGGCGGCTCTGGGCCTCCAGGGGAGCTATGCCCTGACGCCGGGAAAGAGCCAGCACACCCCCTTCTATGATGTGAGCCAGAGCGACTGGTTTTACACGCCGGTGGGCTTTGCCTATGAGAGGGGCCTGTTCTCCGGAGTGGACGAGAACCATTTCTCCGCCGGCACATCCATGAACCGGGCCATGCTCATGTCGGTGCTCCACCGGCTGGCCGGGTCGCCGGCGCCGGCGGGGACGGTGTCCTTCACCGACGTGCCCGCCAGCACCTGGTACACCCAGGCGGTGAAGTGGGGGGCCTCCGTAGGCATTACCTCGGGCACAGGGGACGGCGGCTTCAGCCCCAACGGCACGGTGACCCGGGAGCAGGCGGTGACCATGCTCTATAACTACGCCTACAAGCACCTGGGGCTGGACGTAAGCGGCGGATCCGCCCTGTCCGGCTATGGGGACTTGAGCAAACTGAGTGGCTGGGCCCGGCCCGCCATGACCTGGGCGGTGGACCGGGGGATCATCAGCGGCGCGGCCAATGGCGGAACCCTCACCCTGGACCCCCAGCGGGGAGCCACCCGGGCGGAGATGGCCACCATGCTGAAAGCGTTCTGTGAGAAAATCCTGTAAAGAAACGCACCATTTTCCTCCAAAGCCATATGATGAAATTGAGAGCGGCAGACAGCCGCCTCGAAACTTCATAATCAGGAGGTACTCATCATGGGGTGCTGCAATAACAGTTGGGGCGGCAACAGCTGCCTGTGGATCATCATCCTCATTATTATTCTGTTCAGCTGTGGCGGCTGGGGCGGCAACAATTGCTGCTGCAACAACAACAATAACTGCGGCTGCGGCTGCTGAGCGAAGAGCCGGGGGCGCGGAGGTTTCTCCGCGCCCCAAAAAAATTTGCCGAAAAGGGGACAGGCTGTTTCAAAAAACCTTGCAATTTCCCCAAAGCTGGTGTATCATAAATGCTACGCAGCAAGACCGACGGTTTCTGAAAAAGCAGAGGGAGAGACCGGCGGGTTTTGTCGTGTGTCCGGCCATGCCGGACGCGGCAGCCGCGGTCCGTGCTCCGGAGAGGGCGAAGAGAGCGCTGGGCCGCACTACCCCAGCAAGTTATAGGGAGGTCGAAAACTTACATGAGCAAATTCCTCAAACGCGCCGCGCAAGGCGCGCAGGTCCCGCATGAAAAGCGGACTTCCAACCAGGAGACCGTGAAAATGCCCCTGCCCTCCAAAATTGTCCTGTCCATGGGGCAGCACATCGGCGCCCCCGCCGCTCCCGCGGTGAAAAAGGGCGACCAGGTGTGTGTGGGCACCGTGGTGGGCAAGGCGGGCGGCTTTGTCTCCTGCGACATCCACTCCGGCGTGTCCGGCACGGTGGACAGCATTATCACCATTACCGCCCCCAACGGAGCGGCCCAGACCGCCGTGGTGATTATCCCCGACGGCAAGCAGACGGTGGACCCCGCTATTGCCCCCCCCACCGTCACCGATCTCAAGTCCTTCCAGGACGCCGTCCGGGCCAGCGGCCTGGTGGGCCTGGGCGGCGCCGGCTTCCCCGCGGCGGTGAAGCTGTCCCCCAAGAATTTGGACGAGATCGATACCCTCCTCATCAACGGCGCTGAGTGTGAGCCCTATATCACCTCAGACAACCGCTGCTTCCTGGAGGACACCCAGTACATCCTGGACGGCATCCAGGCGGTGATGAAGTATTTGGAGATTCCCAAATGCGTCATTGGCATCGAGGGCAACAAGCCCGAGGCCATCGCGAAGATGAAGTCAGTGGCCACCGCCGGCATTGAGGTGAAGGAGCTGCCCTGCCGCTACCCCCAGGGCGCGGAAAAAGTCCTCATTGAGAACTGTACCGGCCGGGAGGTCCCCTTCCCCGGCCTGCCCTCCGACGTGGGCGTGGTGGTGATGAACGTCACCTCCGTGGCTTTTGTGGGCAAGTATCTGAAAACCGGCATGCCCCTGACCACCAAGCGCCTCACTGTGGACGGCGACATCATCAAGGAGCCCAAGAACGTGGAGGTTATCATCGGCACCCCTGTTCAGGAGCTGATGGACTTCTGCGGCGGCTTTACCGACGAGCCGGGCAAGGTGCTCTACGGCGGCCCTATGATGGGCAACTGCATCGCCGACCTGTCTCAGCCCATTTTGAAGAACAACAACGCCGTTCTGGCCTTCTCCAAGAAGATGGCGGAGCTGCCCAAGGCCACCAACTGCATCCACTGCGGCCGGTGCACCAACGCCTGCCCCCTGGGCCTGTCCGCCAAGGAGATTGTCCAGGCCTACAACGACGGCAATGTGGAGCTGCTTGTGGAGCTGAACGCCGACCTGTGCATGAGCTGCGGCACCTGCTCCTTCGTCTGCCCGGCCAAGCGGCCCCTGGCTCCCTCCATCGCCCTGGCCAAGATTATGATGAAGAATGGAGGTAAGAAGTAATGGACAACAAGCTGATTGTCACCGCCGCGCCCCATATCACCAGCGCGGACAGCACCCAGAAGATTATGGGCCGGGTGTGTGTGGCCCTGCTTCCCACCCTCATCGCCTCCATTATCATTTTCGGCTTCAACGCCCTGATTCTCACCGCCGTCACGGTGGCGGCCTGCGTCTTTTTCGAGTGGGCCTACTGCAAGCTGATGGGCCGTGAGGTCCCCGTGGCGGACCTGTCCGCCGCGGTCACCGGCCTGCTGCTGGCCTTCAACCTGCCCGCCACCCTTCCCCCCTGGATGGCTGTTGTGGGCGCGTTCATCGCCATCGTGATTATCAAGCAGCTCTTCGGCGGTCTGGGCTTCAACTTCGCCAACCCCGCCATTGTGGGCCGTATCGCCCTGGCTGTGGGCTTCGCCAGCCGGATGGCCAGCTACCCCATGGGCGGCGGAGTGGACGCCCTGGCTTCCGCCACCCCGCTGGCTGTCTCCGGGGAACTGGGCGCTTCCCACTATGTCACCCTGCTGCTGGGCACCCACGGCGGCGTGCTGGGGGAGACCTGCGCCATCACTATCCTCATCGGCGGCGTCTATCTGATTGCCACCAAGGTCATCAGCCCTATGATTCCCATGACCTATCTGGCCACCGTGGCCGTGCTGTCCCTCATCGCGGGCAAGGATCCCATTGTGCAGCTGCTCTCCGGCGGCCTGATGCTGGGCGCCTTCTTCATGGCCACCGACTATGTCACCTCTCCCACCACCGACAAGGGCAAGCTGGTCGCCGGCATCTTCCTGGGCGTGGTTACCTGTGCCATCCGGTTCTTCGGCACCATGAACGAGGGCGTGTCCTTCGCTATTCTGCTGATGAATCTGGTGACCCCCTACATCGACGCGCTGACCCGGCAGGATAAGCTGGGTATCGCCAAAAAGAAGAAGGAGGCGGCTGCGAAATGAGCAACTGGAATAAAGTCATCAAGCCCATTGTGGTGCTGTGTGTCATCTGCGTTGTCATCACCGGGGCTCTGGCCGCCACCAACAGCGTCACCGCCCCCATCATCGCCGAGGCCACCCGTCTGGCCCAGGAGCAGGCCCGGGCCGAGCTTCTCCCGGAGGCGGACAGCTTTGAGAAGGTGGAGAACGTCGCCGTGGAAAACGTCTCCGACGTCTACGCCGCCACCAATGGCGCCGGCTATGTCATCACCAGCACCGCCAAGGGCTACGGCGGTACCATGACCGTTATGGTCGCTTATACTCCTGATGGCACCATCAAGCAGATCAAAGTGACAGAGCAGGGCGAAACCCAGGGCATCGGCAGCAAGGTAGCCGGCACCGCCTCCTATTGGGAGCGTTATCAGGGCCAGCCTGCTGCTGAGCTGAAAATCAACAAAGACGGCGGCACCATTGACGCTGAGAGCGGCGCAACAATTTCCAGCCGTGCGCTGGCCAAAGCGGTCAGCTCCGCCAATGAGGCGTATAACGCTGTGAATTCTTGAAAGGCAGGTGAGTCAAGATGAGTGAAAACAGTAAAATGAAAATCCTTACCAACGGCATTTTGAACGAAAACCCGGTTCTGCGGCTTGTCCTGGGCACCTGTCCCACCCTGGCCGTCACCACCATGGCTTCCAACGGCATCGGCATGGGGCTGGCCGCCACCTTTGTGCTGCTGTGCTCCAACATTGTAATTTCCGCCTTGCGGAACATCATCCCCAACCAGGTCCGCATCCCCTGCTATATCACCGTCATTGCCGGCTTCGTGTCGGTGGTGCAGATGGTGGTTAAGGCCTTTGTGCCCGACCTGGACAAGGCTCTGGGCGTGTATCTGCCCCTGATCGTGGTCAACTGCATCATCCTGGGCCGGGCCGAGATGTTCGCTTCCAAGAACAGCATCCTGGACTCCGCCCTGGACGGCATCGGCATGGGCATCGGCTTTACCATCACCCTGACCATTATGGGCTCCATCCGTGAGATTATCGGCTCCGGCACCTGGATGTCCGGTCTGGGCGGACTGATTCCCTCTCTGGGGGCGGATTTCGCCATCCGGGTCATCCCCGAGGGTGTGGACACCTTCTCCCTGATGACCAGCGCCCCCGGCGGCTTCTTCGTGTTCGGCATCCTGATGGCCGGGGCCACCTGGCTGACCAGCCGTCCCAAGAAGGAAGCCCCCGCTGTGGAAGGAGGTAACGCGTAATGGTAAAACTTGCCGCCATCTTCTTTACCATGATTTTGGTGGACAACTACGTCCTTGCCAAATTCCTGGGTATCTGCCCCTTCCTGGGCGTGTCCAAAAAGCTGGACAGCGCTGTGGGCATGTCCCTGGCCGTCACCTTTGTCATGGTCATGGCCACCGCCGCCACCTGGCCCATTTACAAGCTGGTCCTGGTCCCCGAAGGCGCGGAAAATACCGCCCGTGACATGGGTTACCTCCAGACCATTGTGTTCATCCTGATTATTGCTATCCTGGTTCAGCTGCTGGAGAACTTCCTGAAAAAGTTCATCCCCGCGCTGTACAAGGCTCTGGGCGTCTATCTGCCCCTGATTACCACCAACTGCACCATCCTGGGCGTGACCATCCTGAACCTGGACAACGGCTATGACTTCATCGAGTCCATCGTCTGCGCCGCCGGCGCGGGCATCGGCTTCCTGGTGGCCATGGTGCTGTTCTCCGGCGTGCGCCGCCGGGTGGAGCAGGCCGTTACTCCCAAGTGCTTTGAGGGCCTGCCCATCACCCTGGTGGCCGCCGCCGTTACCTCCCTGTCCTTCATGGGCTTCGGTGGTATCGTGGACGCCATCTTTAAAGTCTGATAGGAGGGGGAGAGCAGTATGAATCCGATTTTACTGGCAATTATTGTCGTCACCGTCATCGGCCTGATTGGCGCGGTGATTCTGGTGGCCGCCTCCATCTTTATGTATGTCCCCGTGGATGAGCGGGTGGAGCAGATTACCGCCGTGCTGGCGGGGGCCAACTGCGGCGCCTGCGGCTGTGCCGGCTGCGCCGACTACGCCAAGAGCATCGTGGAGGACGGCAACGCCGTCAACAAGTGTACCCCCGGCGGCGCGGCCTGCGCCGCCAAGGTAGCCGCCATCATGGGCGTCGAAGCCGGCGCTTCCACCCCTATGAAGGCTGTGGTCGCCTGCTCCGGAACCTGTGAAAAGACCGGCAAGAAGTATGAGTTCCAGGGCATCCAGAGCTGTCAGGCTGTCAAGGGCTTTTACGGCGGCGACGGCGCCTGCAAGTTCGGCTGTCTGGGCTACGGCGACTGTACCCGAGCCTGCGCCTTCGACGCCATCCACATTGTGGACGGCATCGCCAAGGTGGATCGGGCCAAGTGTACCGGTTGCGGCGCCTGCGCCGCCGCCTGCCCCAACGCCGTGATTTCCATCGTCCCCGAGCACAAGCGCAAGCCTGTGGTCCTGTGCCAGAACAAGGACAAGGGCCCCGACACCCGGAAGGCGTGCACCGCCGGCTGTATCGGCTGCATGAAGTGCGCCAAGGCCTGCCCCAAGGAGGCCATCACTGTGGAAAACTTCCTGGCTAAAATCGACCAGGACAAGTGCGTTGGCTGCCAGATTTGTGTGAAGGAGTGCCCCATGGGGGTCATTCATGTCCCTGCCAACGAATAAGAATACATGAAAACGCCCCGCCGTCCGGCGGGGCGTTTCGTTCTGGTTAAACATGGCTTCGGTCCCGCAGCCAGCTGGGCATGGGCCGGGCCTTGACGCTGGATACGATGCCCATCGCGGCGAACAGGGTGATAATGGACGATCCGCCGTAGCTGAAGAAGGGGAGGGTCAGCCCCATGACAGGCAGGACAAACAGACACATACCCACGTTAAAGGTGATCTGACTCATAAGCATTCCGGCCATCCCCATACAGATGTAGGCGTGGAATGGGGAGCTGGCATGCCGTCCCACCCAGATGCACCGCAGGACGATAGAGGACAGAAGCAGCAGCAGGGCCATGCAGCCCACCAGTCCCAGTTCCTCTCCGCATACCGCGTAAATAAAGTCGGTGTGCCGGGCGGGGAGGGCGTCGCTGCTGGGAGACTGGGTCTGGATGCCGTTCAGATACCCCTGGCCAAAGAGCCTGCCGGAGCCGATGGCCAGGGTGGCGCGGGTCTGCTGCCAGCCCCTTCCTCTGACATCCAGGCTGTGGTCAAATACCACCCGAAAGCGCATGATCCGGTAGTCGTTCCACCAGCGTGTTTCTGGCAGGAAGAACAGCCAAACGATGACCGCTGCCAGTACAAGACCGCCTCCCACCAGAAGAAACCACCTCAGCTTGACCCCGGAGGTCCAGGCCATGGCGACAAAAATCATCATATAGATGACGCACATACCAAAGTCACCGCAGACAGCGGCGATGAGGCCCAACATAAAAACAGTGTGCCCGCCGATTTGGAGGATGGATGGAATGGAGCTGATATCCAGCTCACGGTCCTGAATTTTTACAATTTGGATGGCCAGCAGGAGGATAAAGGATATTTTAACGAGCTCATTGGGCTGTACATCCATGGGAAAACCGGGGATGATGCGGGAGATTACCAGCCAATTCAGATTGCCGGAGTCATAATCCTCTCCCAGAGGCGTGAGGAGGAGGAGGATAAAGAACACATTAAAGGCCAGCAGCAGTTTCCATCTCTTCTCTACGAAGAGCTGGAAGTCCACAAAGGTGAGCAGCATATAAATGACAACACCCAGCGCGATGGCAATAAACTGGACGGCGACAAAGCGCATGGAGCGTTCGGTTCCGAAGTACTGAGTGGCGGAATAGATCAGGGCCAGGCCGAACGCGCTGGCGGTCAGGCACAGCCCCAGAAGGACCACGTCGCCCTTCTTCCAAAATTCCCGGATGGGGGAAAATAGCAGAGACAGCAGCTGCACCACCTCACCTCCTTTGTAAAATTGAACACCATATTTTATCACATTTTGGTGGAAACGCAAACCCTATCTATGGTATAATAAGTTTAAAAACCTGAAAATTTTCTGTGAACGGGGGATCGGCGGTGGACTATATCACCAACAGCGAGGAAGAGACCGAGGCTCTGGGCGTTTGGCTGGCGGAGAAGCTGGAGCCAGGGACAGTGATTGCCTTTACCGGCGACCTGGGGGCGGGAAAGACCGCCTTCACCCGGGGGCTGGCCCGGGGGCTAGGCATCCCGGACCGGGTGACCAGCCCCACCTTTACCATCGTCAACGAGTACGAGGGGGGACGTCTGCCCCTGTTCCATTTTGACATGTACCGTCTGGGCTCCTCCGACGAGCTGTTTGACATCGGCTGGGAGGATTACCTGGCCCGGGGGGGCGTATGCGCCGTGGAGTGGAGCGAAAACGTGGCCGACGCCCTGGAGGAGGTTCTCTCCGTGAAAATATGCCGGGGAGAGAGCGGCAATCAGCGAACTATTACCATTGAGGGGGTGGCGTTGTGAATATTTTAGCGCTGGAGTCGTCCGCCACGGCCTGTTCCGCCGCGCTGTGCCGGGACGGGGCGCTGATCGCCCAGTCCTTTCAGCGAGGCGGCCTGACCCACAGCCGTACGCTGCTGCCAATGATCCGCGATATGCTGGACAACTGCGGGGAGAGCCTGGAAAACGTGGATGTAATCGGCGCGGCCGCCGGGCCGGGATCGTTTACTGGTCTGCGCATCGGCGTGGCCACCGCCAAGGGTCTGGCCTGGGCGGGAGGCCAGCCCTGCGCTCCCTGCTCCACCCTGGAATCCATGGCATGGCCGCTGGCCCACATGGAGGGGAAGCTTATCGTCTGCGCGATGGACGCCCGACGCGGACAGGTGTATAACGCCCTCTTTCTGGCGCGGGGGGACAGTCTGGAGCGGATCAGTCCGGACCGGGCCATCTCCCTGGAGGAGCTGGAGGGGGAGCTGAAAAATTTCCAATTTTTTAAAATAGTCGTTGGCGATGGGGCGCGGCTGTGCTATAATACCTTGAGAGAGCGAATTCCAGACTTGGCCCTGGCCCCTGTCCACCTGCGGATGCAGAGCGCCTGGGGGGTGGCCCGAGCCGCCCAGCGGCTGGCCGCCGAGGGGTCCCTGGTTTCCGGCGGAGAGCTGGCCCCCGTTTACCATCGCCTGTCCCAGGCGGAACGGGAGCGTTTGGAGCGTGAGCAAAACACAAAATTTACGATAGAAGGGGATCAGAACCATGTATAATGAAAAGGTACACATCCTGGACCACCCGCTGCTTCAGCACAAGCTGACCATCCTCCGGGATGAGGCCACAGGCGTGAAGGAATTCCGGGAGATCGTCTCGGAGATCGCCGCCCTGGAGTGCTACGAGGCCACCCGGGACCTGCCCTTGGCCGACATTGAGGTCAAGACGCCCATTACCACCGGAACCTTCAAGACCCTGGCCGGTAAGAAGCTGGCGGTCGTCCCCATCCTCCGGGCTGGCCTGGGCATGGTAGACGGCATCATCAAAATGATCCCCTCCGCCAAGGTGGGCCACAT
>ERZ779632.617-NODE-617-length-18834-cov-8.243623_pt1 | contig 18834 bp, 22 predicted proteins | sample MGYA00514194_ERZ779632 | MGnify/ENA primary metagenome ERZ779632 (study PRJEB29562, sample SAMEA4376704) | mouse gut metagenome | isolation source: Cecum | study: EMG produced TPA metagenomics assembly of the A DSS colitis mouse model was used to assess the...
AATGGGTTTCAGGCTTTGCCCAGATAATAGCAATCTTTCGCTGCTTTCCTGGTAAGAATATCGCCAAACAAATTTTTTTAACAAATAATGAAGGGATTCTATTTGCGCACACATGCAAAAACTTTCATTTTAGAGAACTGCTTGCAGAGCGCCTCTAACCTTTTCAGCCGTTTTTGCCTCCCTAGACCGGCGATCATAGTGCGTATAAACCTTTAATGTCATATCCATGGTACTGTGCCCAGCCAGGTACTGGATCTCTTTTACGTCCAGACCGGCCTCAAACAGTCTGGTAATATAGGTATGACGAAGGATATGGGCAGTTACATGACCGTCAGGCAACTCGCGCTCAATCAGTCTCCAGAGACTCCTGTAAGATGATTTGGTCAGGGGCTGGTGGTTCTGCATAGAGATTACATACTTGGAGTGCGTATTTCTCTTTTGGCTTAATAGCCACTCACTTAGCTTATCTGAAAGAGGAATATCTCGTTTTCCAGCCGTAGTTTTCAAGAAGTCATTAACTGTAGTTTGTGTAGGGCTCATGACTGCGTTATGGCAAACGTGGATGACCCTGCCTTCAAAGTCGATATCGCTCCACTGGAGCCCTACAATCTCTCCGCGGCGCATCCCAGTGTGTAACGCAATCAAGAGAAACGTTTTTGCGCGAGGATTTTTGACTCCCTCAATCAGTTGATGACTCTCTTGGGCTGTCAACGCCTCTTTCTCTGGCGTCCGTTTTCCGCCAGGCTTTAGCATACTGCTAATTGGTGATTTAGCAACCAAGCCATTCTCTTGGGCGGCATTGAAGATACTGCGCAGATTGACAAGCACCTTTGATTGCAAGGAGTTGCTTTTACCAGAGAGGCTTGCCATGATTGCTTGAATCTGCATAGGGCTGATATCTCTGAGACGGTAACCGCCGATTGCTGGAAGAATGTGTGTATTCAATACATACTTAATGGCTGTTTGACTATTTTCCCTCAAATATGGTTTCTTATAAATATCAAACCAGACCTGGGCAAAATGTCCAAACGTTTCTTCGCTGCCAATATCAACGCCTGCATTTAGAAGGATTTGCTCTCTCAGTACCTTCTCATCTAGCTCTGCCTGTGTTTTCCCATAAATGTATTTCCGTGTGCCATTAGGGAGGGTAATTGCCTTTTTCAAATATTCATACTTTTTTTTAACGCTCTTAGCCATAAGGCATTCTCCTTTCAATAATGCCTTGAGATACAGTATCTCTATTATACACAAGAAACAAAGCACTTTCAAGGCATTATTTTATTTCCTTATGCTGATAAAACAGATGAGAAGTAATTTAGTGTTACTTTACTTGACCTTCCATACTTTTGCTGGCTCAACACGCTGGGGCGGGAGAGGAACGGCAGATACTATATTGCCAACAAGATAGGCGTCCAGCGCCTCCAGGGATACAAGATATTTCTTTCCCACTCGAATACTGGGGACGGCGCCTGTACGCAGCAGCGTGCGAATGGCGGTCTCTGTGAGGCATGTCTGCGGATCATTTTTGCGGAAGTAAGCAGCAGCTTCTTTAATGGTTCTGGTTCGTACCATAAACTCTCCCTCCTTAGCTGGTTTGCAATAGGGGCTGGTTCTGATAAAAGATAGATGCTCTCCGGTTCATTGACCGGAGAGCATCTTCTTTTGGCAGTTTAATCATAACACAGAGAATAGTGCCCTTGCAATACCCTCTGGTGTGAACAGTTTGTGAACGCAATGTGCCCCTGGAGTGCCCCAAGTGTGCCCTGCGCTACTTTTGTGGGCCTTCCGCAAAAGTATACATGGCTGCAAGACGGTCCAATGCCCGGTTTTTGATTTTATGTACCGTCCGTGTGACCACGTGCAGTTCCCTGGCAATCTCACTCCATGTACGGCCTTCAAAGTAGAAGCGCACAATGACAGTTTCCTGCTGTTGATCGTTCAACAGTGTAATATAATAGGCCAGCTTCTCCTGTTCGCGCTCCAACTCGATCAGGCGTTCAACAATTTCCTCGCGGGCCTCTGCGTTGATCAAATCCGCCTGTTCCTGATAATTCAGTGCAATATATAGCGTTTTGTTGGAAATATGACCTTTGCTGCGGGCAGTTCCATCACCGTGTCCGAGAGACATTGCCCCAATCATCTCGTCTGGCGAAACATTCGTTGGATGTTCCAGCTCATAGTGCAAGAGAGCGATCTGGTTCATGCGGTTATTGTATGACTCCAATAAGCCAATCACATATGCCTTTGTGTCGACAGCCATGTTTCGATCCCTCTATTTACAGCGCTAAAAGTCTGCCAGCAAACAGGCTCATTCTGATGGTACATGGTTTTCGCAAGACAATCCCGAATATGCTGATTCGGCCCTTACATCGCGTGGAATATGTTTAAGCCGCCAGGATGTTTCCCTCACAAGGCAAAGGGCGGAGCCCTTCCAGCCATCAAAAGGGCCGCGAAAATTTTTTGAATTTTGGCCTTTCTGCTGAAGCCTGTCCGGGTAACAGTCCTGCTAATTTTTATCAAAGCTGTATCATATGTCTGCCGCCGGAGAAATCCTTGGTACACATGAAATCCCCCTGAGTAGCTGGGGACTACCTGAGAAATAGTTCCAGCTGTCCGTTTTTATCACTATACGCCCCCTTTTAGAATAAACTGTGTCGAAGTTCTGGGCTTTTTCTGGAATTGCTCGACTGTATTCGACAAATTTCGCACGAAAGTTCAGAAAACGTCCTGTTTCCGCTGGATGCAGGACAATATGCTATGTGGACTCTGCAAAGCGGTATCCTACCTTAAATACAGTTTGGATGTATTCGCTGTCCTTGGGATGGAGTCCCAGTTTTTGACGCAGAGAGGAAATATGATCGGATACGCTGTTTCCTCCCAGCACCCCCTGGACTTTCCATATGTGGGAGTAAATCTGCTCTTTGGAAAAGACAATGCCGGGGCTGTTGGCCAGCAGATACAGGAGATCAAACTCTTTCGGGGTCAGATAGATGGCCTCGCCCCGCATTCGGACCGTGCGGCGCAGCGGATCAATCAATAATTCCTTATGCTCAATGCACGGGAGCAGGCTTCCGGTGCGCACACATCGCAGCCGGCCTTCTCTGCGCATCACCGCATTCAGGATTGCAAGGATTTCACTCAGATCAACGGGGAGCTCAACACAGGCGTCCGCGCCCTGGTCAAGCATATCCGCCCGGTCTGTGCTATCGGAGAAGGCCGCAGTCAGGATGATATATGGCGGGGGATAGAGGAATCTATCCATGACCTTTGCTAAAAATGGGCGCGCGTCGTCCGTATCCAGGTCCAGCCAGAGGAAGGCCGGCGTATGGGTATGGAGCGCCGTCAGGACTTCCTGCGTGTCAGGGACAATCGTTGCCAGTATATCATGTTTCGCTAGAGCTGCGCGTGCCGGTTCCGTATGCTCTGGACGGGATGACAGGATGATTATATCTTGTTTCATAGCCACGCTCCTTTCTCCTGTTCGTTTCAATACAGCGGGAGAAAAAACAGCTTCTTCCACTCGCAGCGGATCATTTTTGCTTTGAGCGTAGTCTGCTCTGCAAGAAAACGGCCGCATACGGGAGAAGAAGCCATTGATTCATAAAGCAAGGGGCACGGGCATTATCAGATCACGCCCTTCATGAGGGCGTTACGGAGCCGCCAGTCACGTTGGGAAAATATCCTTCGTATCTCCACTCCCCTTTATCAGACCTCAAAAGGATTCATCAGCAGGAAATCAGAAGATCTCTGATTTTGAGTATAATTTGGATTAAAATATATCAAATTTAATTCCTTGTGTCAAGCTAATCAGTACAAATAATCAATTTAAGCTCGCTGCGCAGGCTGGTCATATCTCCTGTCATAGTAGCCGCCTGTATCCCCAATCAACAGACAGCAAAGCGCGGGGAGGATACAAAATCCTCCCCGCGCGTCATCTGTTACGCCGCCTTCTTCGCCCGGATACTTTTTGCCCGCAGCTGCAATTCCTGGGACAGGAGCAGCAAGGTGCTGAAATCTTCGTCCAGCCCGTCCAGCTCCCGGCGGAGCACCTGCTCATAGTGCCGTTTCTTCTCCTTCAGGCCCCGGACCTTCAGTGTCCAGCGGTCTATGACCGCCGGGCTCTGGCAGCCGGACTTGATGAAGTAATCCAGCTTTTCCTGATATGTGGAGATATCCTTCTTTACCGCCGCGTAAAATTCCTCGGTCATCTTGCCCCGCTGCTTCTCATCGTCAATGATGTAGAAGCTGTTGACCATCAGCGGCGTCCCCTTCCGGTTCATACCGCCCAGCAGCGTGATGAAATCCTCAAAGGCGTCCACCTTGTCCATAAAGGTTCTGGGGACAAAATACATGTGCCCGGTAATGCTGAGCTTAGTGGCCTCCAGGCTGCGCAGATAGCTCACACAGATGGTCTCCACCTGCTTACGGTTGGCGCAGACTTTGTAGAGCTCGAACAGCGCCTCCGCCCTGCGGCAGCAGCCCCGCACATCCACGGCGGCATCCGGCACAAGGTTGTCACAGCGGAAAACGCCGTCCCTTTTGTCGTAGCTGATATTGGCCAGCTTTTCGTACTGATTGGTTTTCTGGTTCAGGGTCTCCTTCACCAGCTCCCGGGAGAGCACGTCATTGGTGTGCCTGTTATCCCGGCAGTAGGCCAGGTAGATATTGGTCTCCCCCATGGAGGTGACCGGGATGCGCTCCCGGATATCCCCGGTAGCGGAACGGAAGGCGTCCCCTACGGAGAGGCGTGTGCCGCCGGCATAGGGAATGCCGGTGTCCTCGCACAGTTTTTTCAGCGCCTCCCGGTCTATCAGCAGACTGGAGAGCGAGAAGTACAGGAACTTACCCAGCATATGGGCCTTGTCCCCTTGGGAAGTGCCGATGAAATCCTTCATATTCAGTACAGTATTCATTGCCAATGCTCCTTCTATATTATGTATGAATGGAATAATACGCCCTCTGCATATCCTCCTGTCCATGCAGGATCAAGCCGCCAGCTAAACATGGTTTCCCATCGCGAATCTCCTGAAAGAAAAAACTGTATGGGATGAAATCACAGTAGAATCGGATTTCGTCAGATCCTATCCAGTGAAAGTTATCCCGTAGAAAGCGGACCAGCTTTCGCCGGACCTCTTTTCTGGACAGACAGTCCCTCAGTGGCTTCTCATCGCAAAAGACCAGTTTCGGCTGGCACCGCCGCGACGTCATGGACAGCGCCTGCCATTCCTTTGGCCCATCGGCCTGTGCGCTGGCTTTCACAAAGGCGGCTAATTTCTTGTAGGAGAGCATCACTGTCTCATCCCTGCCGGAAAGGTATCCATCGCCTCTGCGGGCCAGCCAAAGGAATCGAATAGACACGACGTTCTTCATCCTATCCAAGCAAAATTCGGCGCAGGACAGACCGTCGTAGGTAACAGCGTATCCTCTGTCCGCCAAGTCATCGAACAGGCTGCGAAATACATACAGTTCTCTGGGAGATTTTCCTTCTCTGCTGACTGTTCGGAACGTAATGCAGTCTGACACGCAGGCTGCCTTCACCATGGTTCTCGGCTGCATCATAACCTCCTTCTACATCCCGGCCGCGCGGCTGAGCAGATAATCGTCCACTCCCTTGTAGGCCGGGTTCCACGTATATTTAGAATATTTCATTCCCTTGATGCTTTGCACCTCCCGGCGCATAGCCAGGACTGCGTCACGCACCTGCTTGTTTGTCATCTGGTCCATATCCATAGCCTCCACCACCTCTATCACGCCAAGGTCAAGAAGAGTATCCTTCAATCCGCCCAGGGCGTTGACGCCGCCAATACACACAAACAGCGCGTCATTGGCTAGAAAGCTGGCAGCGTCCCCCTTCAGCGGGCCCTCTGTCAGATAGGCCCGCTTTTTTGAGGTATCGCCAGTGACATGGACCCAGGAATAGCTGCGGGTACCGCCCGGCATATCCCTGCTGGAGAGCCAGCGGTATTTCCGCTTGGGGTTCGTCACCTCATCCAACCGGATTTTAAGGCCCTGGATCAATCCATGCCTGTTCCGGACAGGAATGAGGATTCCGCTGGGCCCGCTCACGGTCCAGTCGTCATAACGTGTGCGAAATCCAGGCAGGCCCAGCAGCTCGTGGCCCTGGGAGCGGAGAAGGCCGGCCAGCAGCCGCCTCCCCCGCTCCGTCTCCGGCATACTGCGGTACTGATTTTTCTGGATACGTTCCTCCGACAGCCCCCGGCCCAGCAGGTTCTCACCGTGCCTGTCCAGGAGCGTCAGGTGCTCCAGCATCGCCGTGTACGCGGCATGGCGCGCCTCCAGCGGGAGGGGCTGCCGCTCTGTGTTTTGTGGAGCTGGCTGTTGGGGCATGGGGTAGACATTGCCGCCCCTTTTCAGCTCCCGGTATGCGTCCTTGTTGCTGATCCCCTTTAATCGGGCATACAGCGTAATGCTGTTGCCCTTTGCGCCGCAGAGGTTGCAGCGGAAGAGGTCCGTGGCGGTGTTGAGGCTCAGATGATACTTTCCCCTGCCGTGATCGCCGCAGAAGGGGCAGCTGGCCTCTACCTCCGAACGACGCAGCGTCCTGGAGTCGAGGACCAGCCCGCACCGCCTGGCCGTATCCACAATGGGGATTTTATCATAGACCAAGCGGCTCCACCTCCGCTATGCCGCCTTGGGCCCGGCGGCAATGACCGGCTGCACCGGCCGGACGGACAATTCCGCCCGGCTGACGCACTTGGCAAAAATCATCTGCCCTGTGGGGCGCACATTCTCCAGATCGTCAATGGACTCCATGTTATCGACGAATACCGGATAATTCCTCCCCGTCAGCCGCTTCACCAGCTCGGAGAGCTCCATGCCGGCCCGCACCTTCTCCGACAGGGAGAGGCGGTCATACCGGCGGCCGCAGTAGTTGAACTTGAAGGCGTCCTTCCACTCGCCGGTGGACTTCACCACATGATAGAGGGAGATCTCCACCCGATTCATCCGCAGAGCGGAGAAGGTCATCTCCGCCCTCTTGCTGGCATAGACCGTCACATCGGCAACGAGCTTTTTCTTTTCGGCAATCTCACTCTCCAGCCCGGCGATCTGCCGGTCAAAGCCGGCCGGATCGGCCTCGCTGACCCCCTGGAGGGCGGCCAGCTCCGCCTCGCACTGGCGGCATTCCTCCCGGCACGCCTGAAGGCGGTCATATTCCTCCTGGGTGAGCCTGCCATACTCCAGCTCCGTGGTCAGCGTCTGAATCGCTGTGCGCAGGTTATCCGCCCGGCCCGCCGCGTCAGCGGCAAGCTGCTGGATTTGATTTTCCAACTGCTGGGCGTCGGCCTCCCATTTCCGCAGATCATCGCTCTGAAACCGCTGGAAGGTTTCCTCCGCTTTCCGATCCAGACTCCGCAGCTCTTCTATCTGGGCCTGCTGCTCCTTGCCCTGGGCAAGGAGGTCTGTCGCGGAATGGCGCAGATGATCCTGAATGGCGGACAGTTCGCTGGCTGTAATGGGGCGCCGGCAGATGGGGCAGGCCGCGCCGGGGGCGAGGGCGCGGTAGGAGACCGCATCCCGCTTGTACTGCGCGGCCAAAGCCTCCCCACGGGCCTGGGCCTCCGCCAAAGGCTGGGTGTACTTTGACTGATAGACCTCCGCTTTCCGGGCGGCTATCTTCTCCCGCAGGGCGGTAAGCTGTCCGCGAACCTCCGCGTCCTCTGACTGCTCGTCCCTGCGGACCTCGCTGTAGCGCGCGCTGAACTCCAGCAGCTGATCGTGCATGGCGGAAACATCCATGCCGGAAAACTGCCGCGCCTCCAGCGCTGACAGCTCCTGCTTCAGCGCATCATATCGCTGGGGCAGCGTCTTGTGCTTCTCTGTATTGCTGCGGTTCTGGGCGGCCGCCTGGTCCCGCTGGCCGGTGATGTAAACAATCCTTTCCTCCAGATTGCGGATTTCCTCCCGCCGTGCCTTCATATATGCCTCCGGGGATAGGATTTCCTCCTTCTCCAGACGGGTACGCACCTCCGGCGAGAGCTGGGCCAGCACCTCCGGCTGGGAAACCTTGGGCAGATAGTGCTCCAGCAGGTTTCTCCCCTCATCCCCCAGCTCTTCAATGAAGTAGAGGGGGTTGAAGATGGAGAGGAACACGTCCCGCTCCCCAAACATATCGGATAAGTCCAGCTGCCGCAGCTCATAGCCGTCATAGGTAATGGACACACGGCTCTCCCGCCGGGTGCGGGTCAGCTCGTGGGACATGCCATTTTCATCCAAAAACCGCATCCGGACGGACACAAGGGGGTTGACCTCGTTGTGCAGCCTGTCCAGCCCCCGCTCCCCGAAAAAGGGGAGGCCGGTGACGGCAAAGGAGATGGCGTCTGCAATGCTGGTTTTCCCCCGGCCGTTGCCGCCGGTGATGACGGTGGGATTTCCAAAGACCAGCTCCGTGGGCTCCTGGTAATTCTTGAAGCCGGAGATGGTCATGCCGGTGATCTGAAACTGCTCAATCTTTTTCACAGTCGTCTCCTTTCTCTGCTATGCCGCCTGCTGTACACTCACGATCTGATACGCCTCCAGTACATAGAATACCACGGTGTCTTGCTGCCGCTTGACCAGCTTGACGCCGGAAAGCATCACGCCGGGCACAAGCTGCGGGTGTTCGCCGCGGGCATAGGCGCTGACCAGCTTCTTCCCCGGGTACTCCAGGGAGACCACGGTGCTGCTGCCGTTCATGCCCTTTTGCAGCGCCGCTCCCCGCACGATGCAGTCGCAGACAGGCGCCGGCTTTCCAGCGGCCTGCTGCGGCGCAGGGCCGGCGTTGGCTGCGCCGGTCTCCGCCGGCGTCAACTGAGACTGCGTGCCAATAGGGGCGGCCGGTTGGAGCTTCAGCGTGTTCAGCAAGGACAGATAGGCGCTGTCCATTACTGGCCGCTCCTTTTTCTGGATAGCCCAGCTGCGGCCCCGCGGCTCTATATCCACCCAGACGGGATCTGTCATACTGTAGAGAACACGGCCAATACCCCACTGGACGGCGGCCCGCTTCATGCTGTCGCTGAGGCCGCCCTTCACAGGCTCAATATCCGAGTCCTCCGCGCCGTCCCATTTGGTGATGAATCCGCCCCGCTCCTCAAAATAGATGGAGATGCCGCAGATCTGCGCCTCCTTCTTGTTTGCGCCGTGCCAGGGCTTGTAGTCGTTGTACCAGCCAGCTATACCAACTACCTCATCCAGCCGCGCCTGAATCGCGCGGTTGGTTACATAGGGGACAACAATTCCGCGATTTGTTTTCTCATTGGCATACTGAATCCGCCACTCCAGATCCTCCGGAGCAAAGGGCCGCGCCAGTTCGTCCTTGATCGTTTTCGCGTCTTTCTGTGCCATAGCTACCTCCTGTTGATAAAGTCGTCCAGGGTTTTCCCATTAGGGATTAAAATGTCGGAGTAGTAATAGGCTGGGTTCTTGTCCTTGAGATGTTCCATCAGGTCCCCATGCGCCAGACCAAGCTTGTTATTGGCCGGATTGTACATATCGTCGTTATCCGGCAGCCCCAGCAGGTAACGGGGGAAATTCCGCAGCGCGGTCTGCTTCCCGTATTTGGGCATCACATTGTTTCCGGAGCATACGTCCCCGTTCTGGTAGACATTGGAGAAGGGATAGTGGAACATAGGCGTCTCTGGCGTGGGCGTCCCATCTGCTACAACACCGATGGAGCAGTCCGCAACTCTGCCTGTCGCCAGTATGCGAATACCGAACACCATGCGCGGGATGGGAAAATCAGGGTACTCCCGCACCCCATACGCCACATCTGCCCGCAGCTCCGGATTCCAGAGGACAAAAGTACGTTCTCTGCTGTTCATGGAGACATGCAGGCAGTTCTCCGGCAGAAAACCGCTGGACATAGATATCGTGGGGAGATAGCTCTGATTGATGGTGTAATAAAACTCCACCGGCGAGATTTCCTTGTAGGTTATCGAGCCGTCCGTCCCCTTTGTCTCGACGGTCAGCGTATTCCTCCCGGGAGATATCCTGATGATGGCGTCATCGTTGTGATTTTTGTTCACCGCGGCTGTCATCATGCCGCCTCCTCTCTATTTTGCTGCCGCGCATAAAACGCATCGCCCAGGCGTTCCTCCAGCCATTGGTTCTCCTGCCGGATATAGAGCAGCATGTCCACCATCGAATTACCGAAGGACAGCGGGTCATAATAGTCCGAAGAGAGCCACAGCCGGAGAACCGCCTGATCCCCTGTAAAGGAGATGTTCATTTTGAACACACCGCAGGCAAAATATCCCGCGATATCTTGCAGCTTTCCCTGCCATGCGGAGCTGTAGTACCCCTGGCGCTGTGTCCATTTCCTGCTCAAATGACAGAAACGGGTTATGTCCGGGTGGGAGAGGACCGCAATCGACGACTCCCACTCATCATCAAACTCATAGAACGCGCCGGGAAAGATGGATAGCATCACCTCATCTATCGCTTCATACAGCCCATCTATGTCCGCATTCGCATATAAGTCGCAGATTGCCTTTGCATGGGCGCTGTTCTGCTGGTGCAGAAATTTCAGCAGACGCAGCACAAGAAGCACAGATTCCTCGTATTCATAATCGCACATCGTTTCCTCCTAAAAAAAGCAGCGGCCTGTCTGCGAAGCGGCGTCAGTCTGACGGAGGAACACGTTGATCCTCTGGAGCCAGCTCCTGTCCATGTGCTTGTATCGGTCAGCGTAGTCCGCCGTGACTAGTTGGCACAGTTGGACGGCGTCCCAGTCCAGTGCCGAGAGATCAAAATACCCCCTCTCGGTCAAGCTGTCGAACACATGCTCTTGCAGATAGGCACTGTATTTCGGCGGTTCCAGCAGCGGACGCTTCTCCGGCGCCGTCTGGAGCAGAGAAATGAAGCGCTCTATACAAAATTCAGTCATCGTTCGCACTCTCCCCATCCTCGCGTATTTCCAGCATAGCCACGCAGACTGCGTAGCCGGCCAGATGGCTTGCAATCGTTTTTATCTGCTCCGGTCCGGCGAGCGACCGCTGCTGCTGGGCATAGTAGATACCGCAGTCAGGCACTGGTATGCCGGAGAAAAAGCAGAACTGCCAGAGGCTGTGGGCCTCCAGCTCCTTGTCCGTCCCGTCCAGATAAACCGGACATATGATAGCGTCTCCCGTTGTCCACATCTGGTCAGGATTGACGCCGGCCAGCAGGCTTTTGATGTGAAAATCAATGGCTGCGTCCCGTACCTCTGACGCGGCGGCAAGAATACCCATACATGCCGCCGGCGCGTCCCTGCCCAGCAGAACCCCGAATGCGTTCAGCGGGATACCCCAGGCCCGGGATGCCGGATAGAAGCTGTCGAACAGCATTCCCAGACCCGGCTTGAGAAGGTTGGCCGTCCGTGTCCAAATCTCCTGGTGGATTTGGTTTGTATTTTGCGGCAGCTCCGGTATGGGCCATACCACTGCTAATTGTGTTGTTTTCATAAATGCCTCCTCAATATTCTTCCGGCAGCAGGATGGTGGTAGCCGATCTGTCCGCCTCCGTAATAATCCAGAATTTTGTGCCGTCTATCGCATGGTAGACGGAGAACAGCCGCCCATTCCTCTGGAATGACCAATCATTGGACTGCCAATCCTCCACGCTCACATCGCCCCAATCGCCGTTTCTGTGGCGGTTCAGCGCGATATTCCGTTCCGTAGGCGTTATCCTCTCCATGCCGCCTGGCATTGCCAGGACGCGCCCCAGCTCTACACGGATCGCCTGTGTTGTTCCACTCATAGATATCCTCCTTTACAGCAGCGCCCGGAATCCCTTGGGGGTCAGGACACTGAATATCATTTTGTTGGAGATGACTTCTTTCTCGATCACACCAATACGCCTGCCATCCGCAGTAAGTCGGTCCTCGCTTTCGACACAGACGGTTTTGACAATCCGGCCCTTGATGACATGGGGGGAATCGCACGCAATCAACCCGTTAATCATGCCGGAGCCGCCAACCAGCCCGATCTGCCCAATGGACAAGGGCAGCAGCGGACGCTTCGCGCCGCTGTCCAGCTCGCTTCGCGCCATCATCCGGGCAAAGCTCCCGGAGCGGCGGAGCTGCTGCTCAAGCTCCTTTTGGTTAAACCTCTCCCCCATGAAGGTATGCACCTCCAGCGGCTGGACCGGGAGGGCATATCTGTCCTCCGGCAGCTCTGTAAGGCAGGGAATTGCCTCGGGCGTTACTGCGTATCGCTCCAGCCAAAGGGTATCCGGGGGCCCGGCGTCCCGCCGTTTCCGTGTACCCAACACCGCAATCTGCTTGAACCGCTTGAACTCTCTGGCGGTAAAACGCCAGACAGTGAGATCGTCAAAGTTGTCGCAGAGCACACGGCAGATATCCGGCGTCAGGCGGTAGCAGGGGATAACGTAAACCAGCAGGCCGCCATAGGCCAGATGGTACAAGCTCTCCATCAGAAACCGCTTCTCATGCCGTGATCTGCCGCCGTTCTCGTTGAGCACGGACAGATAGGGCGGGTTGAGGAACAGCAGATGGAACGCCTCGCCGCTGATCCGGCTGTAAAAGTAGCTGCCAAAGCCTACCCGGTGGAGCCGCGTCTGGGCTTCCTCAGCCCGGCTCTCATCCAGCTCCACGCCGTAGGCGTAGCAGTTATTTCCCTGGGCAATTTGCCGCAGGGCTTTCCCGCAGCCGCAGCAGGGGTCCAACAGATTGGTGGTGACGCCCTTCGGGAACTGGATACCCCGCAGGAGAAGGGATATATTGTCCGGGTCAGTAGGGTAATAGCCCAGCCTGACATTGTTCATCAGCCGCCCGATTACGGCGGCGCTGGCCGTTCCCTCCACGGGGAGCTGGCCGGCGAACGTGCGCAGCACGTCATATACGGGCCGGTAGGCGCGGCTCATCAGATTGAACCCCGCCAGCCCTGTCTGGAGCTGGCCCGCAGCTGCGGCCAGCTCTTCCGCCTCTACCTCCAGCAAAAGGAACCGGGCGTCGGAGAGGATGCCCACCAGCTCCTGGCGTGTCTGCTGGAGCGCGGCATAGGCGTCCCGCGCCTCGTGTATATCCCTGGCGCGGCAGCGCTCCACCTGCGCCCGCTGTACCGCCAGCTGCTGCGAGAGCTCCATCAGCCGGGCCTGCGCTGTGCGGAGGCTTTCCGACGCGTAGTAGCGTTGGTTCTCAGGCTGCCCGCTCACAGGCTGCACCACCTTTCCTCAGCGCGGAGGGCCGGTTCAGCATCTGGTTGTACCCCAGCAGCCGCGTATTGTTCTCCCGAGATTTTACTGACATTGTTCTTTCCTCCTAAAAGAGGGAGATGGAAGGCGGCTGTCAGGGCCTGCCCTCAATCTCCCGATTCGTCACGGATGCCGCGATGGTTACACGAACAGCGTGGTCTGCACCTGCGCCTCCGCGTCTGCCCGCTGCGCCATGAGCTCCGCTGTTCTTTCTTCGCTCAGATACTTTTTGAGCCCTTTTTTCTGGCTGTATGTCAGGTGATCCAGGTCCCCGGTCAGAATCAGCCGCTCCAGAGCGCGGACGCGCTGTGCAATCCGGGCCTGTTTCCTGGCACGCTTCTGCTCCTTTTTCAGCTTTTCCGCGTCGGCCTGATGCACCACCTCGATCCCAGCGGCGGTGTCCGCCAGGTCCTGCATGATATCCCGGGTATTCTGCCGCTGTGCGCGGAAGTTTATCAGCTCATACCGCAGGGACTTGTCAAAATACAGCTCGTGGTGGTGGTTCAACATGAAGCTGCTGATAACGTGATGCTTCGCGTACCGCACGATTGCCTCGCAGAGCGTCAGGGGGGCAGTTCTGTCAAGCACTTTGATCCCTTTGCGAACGGTGGTCACTTCCTTGTCCGGGAATAGCCAGTCGCCCTTGATGATACGGGTTTCTTTTACATCGAAAAAGACATTGCCTCGCCGGGTGTCCAGCTCTTTGTCCAGAACCGGGCAATAGCGGCAGGCGCGGCCACAGCCATCGGCACATTCAATCGGATTATATCCGGCGTGCCATTTTTTTGCCGTCCGGTCATAGCGGCAGTGCTGCTTGCAGACGCGGCCCTTGTGCGTTGCCTGAAAGATTTTCCAGAGTTCTTCAGACTCGGCCCATACCCTGTCATGCGCTTCATCCAGGCTGCCCTCGTAGGTGTAGGGCCGCCTCGTCTGATGACAGGCGCATTGCCTGACGCTCCCGCTGCTGCTGTCGTAGAAATTACCCCACAGCATGGGATGCCGCATAGGACAGAAATCAAGGTCAAACCGGGGACAGCAGACCACCGGGTTATCATTTTCCGGCTGCCAGCAAACTCCCTGGAAGGCCATATCGCCATTTCTAAAACGGCTGCCTTCCACCAGCAAACCGCATGGCGTCTCAAATGTCAGCGCAGTAAGAGCTTCCGAAGTATACGTCCAGCCGCCATAGAACCAAAAGTATTCCTTCGTTCCTGGCGGCGTGTCCTCCGGCCTCCATCCCTCCGACAGCAGCCGCTTCGTCAATTCGTTCAGCTCGGCCATGGCTATATCCCCTTGCAGGGCCGCATTCCGAAAAAGTCCTCCAGAACGTCCCGCAGCTCCGCCTGGGTTTTGCCATATTCCTCACACAGGCACGCCTCGCATACCTGGTACGTCAGATATCCCAGCGCGCGGCTGGCCCGGCCATCCCAGCTGGTGAGCTCCCTGCCGCAAAGCGGACAGGGGACCCCCAGCCTACGCAGCCTTGCCATGACAGCCGGCGCCGAACCGGGGCGCGTTCCCTTCCGGCGTACCGGGGAGGATTTTCAGGGTGTAGCCGGAGTCGCGCAGCAGCTTGAACACCGCCACAAGGCGGGCCAGCTCATCATCCTTGGTTTCCTCGCTCTCTCCGGCAGGGGCGTCCTGCGGCTCCGCCGCGGGCACAGCATCCACGGGCTTGCCCCGCGCGGCGGGGACCGTCAGATGTGTCCACAGGGAGCGCAGCGCCGACGCCAGCAGCAGCCGGAACAGGCTCCGCTTTTTGGGCGTCAGATAGATGATCTCATCCGCCTTTGCCTCGCAGATTTCACTGGCCGCCACGGTCAGCCTGCCGGTCTCCACGTAGGATGCGGCCAGGTAACAGGATACGGCGGCGCTCTCCGAAGCAATGAGCTGGGGCGTCTGCACACGCTTGGCCAGCAGGCGGCGGCAGGTTACGGAGGCGGTCTCCAGATCATCCACGCGGATATCGTCCGCCGAGACGGACCCGGCGTAGATGACGCCATCACCGCTGATGGATTTTGCCTTGATATCGCCCAGAACCTTCAGGCATCCCTTCACCACAATGCGGCCGGTTATCAGGTTCTCATAGCAGACGGTTTCTCCGCTGGGAATATAGATGGTTTTCATGATGTGCTCTCCTTTGTACTTTTTTTGTATGCGTTTTTCTGATTTTTACGCAGCTGCCGGGGCCTTCAACCGCACCGGCAGGATCATGGCGCGGTCATTGCGCCCATCCGCCTCTAAAATAATGGGGGAGATGGAGCTGTTGAGCTTCATCCTTACGCGGGGCTCTGTCTTGAATTGCCGAAGGGCCTCTATCAAATGGGAGCGGTGCAGGCCGATCTCTATATGGCTGACCCCCTCCACCTGGATTTCTGTACTGCACCGGCAGCCATTGGCCTCCACCAGAAGCTTCCCACCGCAGAAACGGAGGGCGCGCACTTTACTGGCAGGCACAATTTTCTCCAGGTAATCCAGTTCCTCCAGAAAATTTTTGGGCGATATGCAGATTTCGGTCTCAAAGCAAGCGGGAATAGCGTCGTGCAGCTGGAACGGCACGGCCAGCTCGCGTCGGAGCCGGAGGCATAGGGCGCCGCCTGTTATCTCCAGGAGGCGTTTTCCCAGCCGAACCGCCACATCCTGCTCTCCGAACGCTTTCAGATACGCCAGCGGCGCGGCGGAAACCAGGAAGTCCTCCGGGAAATTCACCGCCTCATCCGTGTCCCAGGCCAGCCGGCAGCCATCCAGAGAAAATATGTGGCTGCCGCAGAACTGGACGCTGGTGCGCTGTGTGCTGACATTCTCCATAGGATAGCGCACAGGATAGCTCACACGTCCGATCCGGGCCGAGAGATAGGCCGCGTTGACTGTGAACGTGTGGTCCGCCTCCACCTCTGGCCGCTCCGGATAGTCCTTTGGGAAAAGGGCGTCAAACTCGCCGGTCCGGGCCCCGCAGCACAGGCGCAGGCGGAGCTGCCGCCTGCGGCCCTCGCCGGTTTCTGCCAGTTCAAGCGACATTTCTCCGCTGGAACGGCGGCAGGCTTTGGCAATTCTCTTTGCCTGCGTGAGTACAAAGGCGAAGTCATCTCCCTGGGCGGGGATTTCCACTGTCAGCCAGGTGGACAGATCGGTGGCTGTCAGGTTGCAGCGTCCGCCAGAAAAACGGACATACACGCCCTCCAACGCAGGAATGGACGATTGAGGCAGCAGCTGGCTCAGCCGGTTCAGGGCCTCGGAAAATTCTCTTGCGTCTGTGATTGCTCTCATGCTGCGTTCCTCCTATGCTTTTCCAATATTGTCTGCATCCGCACGGTTTTTGTGGAGAAATTTATCTCCCGTACCAGATTTTCTCCATGGGTCAGAATGTTATAGACCATGTTCACCACCGCTGTTGCCGCCGTGATATTGGCCGCTATGCTCTGGGGGTCTGCCTGGGCAGCCTCGGCGCAGGACAGCTCTGTGGGGAATTTGTCTGCGGCTTTCAGCATCTCCGGGTACACCTCTCCCACAGGCCGGAAAATGGTCCGGCCTTTTGCGCGCACACCGCAGACCACCTGTCCGGAAAATTACCCGTTGCCGCTGTCAATATAGATGAGATTGTCAGACTGGTAAAACGCCTCGTGGCAGAGCTGCCGGGACCTGTTGTTGTCCACCGCCCCCAGCAGGAGAACCATCTCCATCGTCCGCCGGCAGCTGTGCTCCTCCAGCTCCCAGCCCCGGGGCGTTATCAGTTTCATCAGCGTGTCCAGGTCCTCCACAAAGGAGGGCACGTATGCGGCCTCCATCCCAAACACGGACGCATACCGCTCCGCCAGGACCTTTGCCTTGTTCTCCCCCAGATCAGCGGGAGAAAAGTTCTGCCGGATCAGGTTCTTTTCCTCCACAATATCGCCGTCGCAGATGACGAACCGGGAGGGCCTGTCCAGCGTGTACAGCAGCCGGTACAGCAGGGGCGCAATATGGCCCCCTGTGCCGCCAGCTCCCAGCATGACGATTTTCACAGGTGCGGTTGTCGAACACCTCATAGCGGCGCCCCCGATCTGCCTCGAAAGCCCCTGCGAGGTTTGGCAGCCGGCTTTTTGGGCGTCACATTCTCTCTCCATTGCGCGGGGTAGGGCGCTGGCCCCGCCAGTCCCTCGATCACCTCGCCGGGATCAATGGCGCAGAAGGAGCCGCCGCAGGAGATGCGGGCCTCCACATCAGGAAAGAACTTCTCCAGATGCCCGATCACCAGGTAGAGCCCGGTACCGCGTTCATCCATGTCGTCTATGGATGAGAAAAAGGCGTCCATGCTGTTGTGGCTGTGAATGTCGGCATAGCGGATATACCTGGGGTTATCGTCATACGGGCAGTCCCGCAGATCCGCCTCAATTCCCTCCTTCTCCACAGTCTGACGGGGGACATAGACGAAATACCGCCGCTCATCCTTATCCCAGTAGATCAGGGCCAGGGCCTCATACTCTTCACCGTCCGTCATAAAGCCCCGGAAAAAGGCGATGATCTGGCCCATCAGGGACAGTGGGATCAGCGGCAGGGCCGGGATAAACCCGGCCCGCACCTGCTGATACGCTCCCACTCTGTTTTTTGGGGCGATAAATTCACCCTGCTCCGTCTTTCGCAGCTCATACAGCCTCCCGTCTCCAGAGGGGATGAGGCAGATCACCTTGTCGGAGGCGCGGGCCTCTTCCACGGTCTGGAAGGTCCCCTTGTAGGAGGCGACGCCCTTTGATTTCATTGTCACCTTGGGCCTGACGCAGCAGCCCGACGCCTTTCCTTTCGCCTTTTTCAGGGCGTCCAGAAACTCCCGGGACCGCTCAATAGACTCCTTCATAGCGCGGATGGTAGTCCCCTTGGGGTCCCGGATCTCCTTGCGGATGCCGCAATACTCCACAGACCAGGAGACGGATTTTCCCTCCTCCAGCTCTGTAAAATCATCCGACTTCCGGATTCGCAGCTCTTCAAAGGACATGTCCGCGTCCTCAATGGGCTCCTTGACGTTTTTGTAGCAGAATACGGGCGGCTTTTCCAGAAGCCCCTGCTGGGTATTCTTCTCCGCCTGCTGGGTAAAAGCGGCGGCGATGGGATTGGAGTCCGCCTCAGCTTCCTGCACGGGCTCCGGTTCAGGGGCCTGGGCCACAGGAGCAGGCGCCGGTTCTGGCTCATCCGCGGGAGCAGCCGGAGCCGGTGTGGGCTCCGGCACGATGTCTGCTGCCTGGCTGGGCTGGGGCTGCGTTCTGGCAGCGGACTCTTCGCTGGTATTGGAAGCAGTCTCCAGCGGACTTGCCGCCGGCGGCGGGTCAAAGGGGTTCGTATCCCCGCCGGCGCTGATTTCCCCAAAGATTGCGCCAATGTCCAGCCCTCCATCTGCACCCATTCCGGGGAACGGGAACGTGTTGACGAGTTCACTCATCGTTCTGTACTCCTTTCTGATTTTCGGGCAAAAAAAGACCGCAACGGCCCTGATTCAGGCAATCGCGGTCTTTCTTGTCCTCTTATTCTATTCCAGGTCTCTGCGGTGCGGCGGGAAGGGCAGACTCCGCCCCTCCCTTTTGCCATTCCTCCCTAACTTACTCCGCCCTAACTTACTCCGCCCTAGAATACGCCACTATTCTACCATCCGGAGGGGGGCGGCGTATAGTTGGAATG